>OCTW011501855.1_pt1 | contig 19854 bp, 12 predicted proteins | sample 1539671 | NCBI WGS metagenome assembly OCTW01 (sample SAMN02144230, study PRJEB22623) | gut metagenome | biome: sheep rumen | host: Ovis aries | place: New Zealand
AGCGTTTTGGGGAGTTTTTGTTTTGGTTTGAGATTTAAAATACGTGATTTTGTGCCAAAAGAAGGGGGTTCCCCCATACCCCTTTCCTAAAGAAAAGCAATTATTTTTTTAGTTCTTTGGGGATGGTTGTGTCAAAAGAAGGTGTTTCGCCCATCCTCCTTTTCTAAAGAAAAACAATATATGTTTAGGTTCTGTTAAATGAAAATAGAATATTCAAATATAATTATACAAAATCGAGCAATTCAATCATTTTTTTTAGTGTTATCAGTTTAGGATGTTCAGGCAGAACAGCATGTTCGAGTGTCCATGTGGCGCAATGCGGTATATATGCAGCCCATCCGCCGAGTTCCAGAATTGGGAGAATATCTGATTTGGGTGAATTTCCGACCATCATGAAATGTTCAATATTAATATTTTCATGATTTAAAAGGCGTTGATAGGAAGCTTTATCTTTATTATCAAGGATAAAGTAATCCATTGATTTATCGAGTGGTGATAGATCGAATTTCCGCTGTTGTTCGTTAAGTTCTCCCTTTGTTATAATCACAACTCTGTATGATTTTTTTAATTGTTCGATAGTTTCCAATACTCCTGGAAACATAATGATAGGGACTTTAAATAGAGTTTTTCCAATATCAATAATTTTTAAGATAACGTCTGTGGACAAATTTGGATTGACAGCAATCGCTGTTTCAATCATTGAAATGGTCATGGCTTTTGCACCATAACCCAGAGTATCCATGTTTTTGATTTCAATTTGAGTAAATATGTCTTCTATGTTACTGAATTCAGATTCAGAGAGCAGATCCTGAAAGTCGGTCTGAACTTTTCCATAGAATAAACCATTTTCCCAAAGTGTATCATCCGCATCGAAACCAATACATTGAATACCCTGGAACTTTGCCATGTTGTTTTCCTATGATGTGTGACGCGCTTTGTCTGCCATTGTGGATCGGACGACGTCAGCACTGGTTAAAGCTTCGATTTCTGCTTCGGATAACAGCTTAAGTTCGAGCAATTTATCGCGTATGGATTTGCCTTCATGGATAGCGTCGATACCGATCTGGCATGCGCGATCATATCCGATTCTGGCGACCATCGCTGTAATCAAAGCGGTTGAGGAAGCGACGCCTGCGCGACATTTATCGACGTTTGCCATAATTCCTCGGATGCAGAATTCTGTCAGCATTTTGCAGGCTTTGGCGAGCATATCGAGATCGTTAAGCAGACAATCGGCAATGAGTGGAAGGAATGCATTGAGTTCGAGATTTCCTTGGCTTGTGGCATAAGTAATTGCGGTATCGTGACCGATGATAGTGAAGCATGCCTGTGTCATGGCCTCGGGGATGACAGGATTCACTTTGCCGGGCATGATGGAGCTTCCAGCCTGTCGTGGTGGCAACATGATTTCGGCAATACCAGTCTGTGGTCCGGATGACATAAAACGCAAATCGGTAGACATCTTTAACAGAGAAACAGCCAATGTTTTGAGGATACCGCTGACATAAGCAGAGTCATCGAGATTTTGAGTACCGTCGATGAGATCATCCGTCTGTGAGAGGTCGATACCGGTAATTTCGGCGAGTGTGGGGACGACATTTTCGACATAATCGTGCGAAGCGCTGACACAAGTACCAATCGCAGTGCCGCCCAAATTGACTTTCAGCAAGGTTTTTCGTGCCTGTACGAGACGAGCAAAATCGCGGAACAGTGCTTCGGCATAGGCTTTGAATTCGAATCCGAGTGTCGTGAGAACGGCATCTTGATATTGTGTACGCCCGACTTTGACAATATCCTTGAACTCTTCTGCTTTTTGACGAAGTGTAAGTTCAAGTGACTTCAGATGAGGCAGAAACATATCGATTTGACGAATTAAGGCGAGTTTATAAGCCGTTGGGCATACGTCATTGGTGGATTGCTGGTAATTGATATCATCCAGGGGAGAAATGCGCGAATAGGTAGCGTAGGGAAGTCCAAGAATTTCGAGTGCACGATTGGCAATGACTTCGTTGGCATTCATATTCAATGAAGTACCTGCGCCTCCCTGCAAAGGATCGATAATAAAGGCATCATCATGTTTGCCTTGAGCCGTTTCTTTGCATGCGGCCTCAATGGCATCTGCCTTGGCGGCATCATTTTTCCATGCCCCGAGTTTTCGCGATGTCCGAGCACAAGCGTGTTTGACATCTCCCATGGCATGAATCCAAGCAGGATGAACTCTGCGTCCTGTCAGTGAAAAATTCTCAGCGCTGCGTGCTGTATGAACGCCGTATAAAGCATTCTCAGGAACGGAATATTCCCCCAATAAATCGTGTTCGATTCGGAATCCCATAAATATCTCCTTTATTATGTGGGAAAATCTCCCACCTTTTACCATCATAACTGATTCGGAATGACATGACAAACAATCATGTGCAGACATGTTTCTGAAATGAATTTTGTCTGTGGGATATTCCTTGCATTTCCAATATATTCGGCGATAATTCATTTTAGTGAGGTACGCCGATGACACACGACATGAAGCAAAATCAGGTGCCGGCCTCAAATAGCACGACGGATTCCGGTGAAATGCCATCCATCACGTCCGATGAAGTATGGTTTTCGATGAATGCTCAGCGTATGCGAAGCGATAGTGAGCGACTTGCGCGTATTGAAGAGCAGTTGGATGCTTTTAAGAAAATTGCCATAACGATTGGTTCGGATGCGAGCATTGAAGCAGTTTTGCGTCAAATCTGCGACAAAACCAAGCAGCTTATGCGTGCCGAAAGGACGACGATTTTTCTCGTCGAGCATGACGAACGACTGGGTGATTGTTTAAATTCCGTGATTGCAGAAAAATGTGGCGTCATCCGCTTGCGTTTTGGTCAGGGAATTGCAGGGAATGTTGCTAAAACGCGTCAGATTAGCAACATCAAGGATGTCTATCAGGGCAATTCCCATTTTGATTCTTCTTTTGACAAGAAAACTGGATTTGTCACGCGTTCGTGTCTGACAGCTCCGATTCTCAATATTCAACATGAGTTGCTTGGTGTCGTTCAGGTTATCAATAAAATTAATGGATATTTCACGCCCGATGACGAAGAAATCATAGCCTCGATTTGTTCACAAATCGGCGTGAGCCTGACGCAACATCAGTTTTATTTATCGCTGCTTCATAAGAATGTTGAGCTATCCGAAGCACAGGAGAATTTGAAACGCAAAAATGAAGAGCTTGACAAACTCTATGAGTTGGAACGCGAAGCAGCTGTCGCCATAGACCTGAATACTTTAATTGAGCGCATGACTGCCAAATGTCTCGCCGCATTTCGCGTACCGTATGCCGCTATTATCGTCATTTCGGGCAAGCAGAATGAGCTATATGCGTCCCAGATGCATCAGCCTTTTTCTATAAAAACTCTGACGCGTCTGCCGACATTTTTATCGACGATCATTCGCCAGGGAGTGACTCGACAAGGCGAATGCGTCAAACTTTCCATTCGTGAAATACAGACTTTGCCCGAGCAGACAGAAAAAGCCTTTGGAATTGTACTCAACAGCATTCTCGTCGTTCCTTTTATACAGGATGAAACTCCGTTTGGTACCTTGATTTTGGGTACACAGAATCCGGCACTTGGAGCATTTTCGACATCGGACGCCAAACTGGCCATGCTTTTTGCATCGCATATTGCGCCATCGATTGGTACACATCTGGATCGTGAAGAAAACGAAAAGAAACAACGCCTCTTTACCATTGGCCAAATGCTTTCGTCACTTCTGCACGATATGAAAACGCCTTTGGCGAATATTTCTGGTTATGTTGAGCTCATGACAGTGCAGAATGATCAGGAAAAGCGCGCCAGTTATGCGGAAGTCGTCGATCGCCAAGTTGAAACGCTCAAAAATATGAGTTCAGAAATTCTCCAGTTTGCACGTGGAGAATCGACGATAATGCTTATAAAAATGCCATTGGGCAAAGTTATCGAATCTGCTGTTGAGTTGTTAAAGACGGAGGGTGAACGTCGGAATGTCACGATTCAATGTGATGAGAGGTTTAAGGGATCGATTCCCTACGATTTTGTGAAACTTCAGCGCGTTATCGTCAACCTTGCCAAAAATGCCATGGAAGCCATTGATCATGATGGCAAGATTGTCATTTCGAGCTATGCCGATGAGATGCATGCTTATATCAGCATTGAAGATAATGGCCCGGGCATTCCATCTCATATCGAAAAGACTTTGTTTGATGCCTTTGTTACGAGTGGCAAAAAAGGCGGCACGGGGCTTGGTCTTTCGATTGTCAAAAAAATTATAGATGAGCATCGTGCATCCATTACCTGGCATGCTGTAGAGCCGCACGGCACTGCATTTGTGATGGCATTTCCTTTGTAAGTAATATATAGGGTGATTTTTGGATATACATTTAGAAATGTATGTCCCCAAATTATAACGCACGGCGTATCGAACATTGTGAGATAGCCGTGCGCAAAGGCCGTATCGAGCATGGCGAGATAGGCCGGTAAGGTGGCGTGTGAAACAGACACCACATTCCTATATATTATTTGGCATCAGAACGTGTCACTTTTAAATGATATTTATATGAGGTTTGTCTGTCAGAATCTACAAAAAGTATAATGGATCCAACGTCAACATCTTGTGACAGTTCGATTGTTTTATTGGGAGAACCGCTCGAACAGTGATCAGGATTGCCGCTTCCGCCGTTATCCCAGGTGTTGGAACATTTAAATGTATGAAGTGCAAATGTTCCGGGAGCTTCGTCTCCATCTTCGACTTGGATTGTAAGTTCGGCCTTGATAGTGCTTTTTTTGTTTACCGTGATAATATAAGCTTTTTCAACACCAGCAACGTTGCTTGAGCATCCATGCCATTCATCCCAATTTTGCAAAGAAACAGGATCTGTTATTTCATCATCCTGTTCCCAGACATCATTTTTAAATTCCAAGGGATTGAGTTTGCCTGTGTATCCACAGAATTTTCCATCTTTTTGTACAAACGAAACGCTCGCCTCAAAGTGGCTTGCCAGCAGGTTGGCCGGTGCAACAAAAAGATAATAATCCCCTGCGCTCATATATTGAATAAATTTGTCATCGGGGCCTTCGGCCGGACAATTGTCTGAAATAATATTATCCATAGGGCATTCTGTTGCCAGTAAGTTACCCCAGCTATTTGTAGATTTATTGCTGATGGAGATTTCATATCTTCCAGTTGTGGGCACTTCGAGTTTAAAAACGCCCATCATGGGTTTAAGCTTGGAGCTGCAAAGAGAAGGCGTATAGGAGGCTCCGGATTCGGTCGATCCCACAACAACCTTATTTGGCTGTACAACGTAGGGATTGTCGCAGCTATTATTGGTGTAATTTGGAATAACGCATTCGCCGCTTTGGCATCCATCTTTGCAAATTTCGGACTCAATTTTTCCCTTCTTGCAATAAAGCCGCTTTGTCCCTGTGTTATCACATGCGTTGTAATCTTCGCTGGGGCATGTATCTGTCACAATAGGTGGATCGGTCTGTTCCTTGTTCGTGCATTTGCCTGCTGTGCAAACCAGATCTCCCGTGCAATCGCTGTCTTTCTTGCATTCATCCCCGTCACAGTCGCTTCCAGTACAAGTCGTTTCGCATTCATCCCCCTCGCAATTTGTATCGGGTGTCGAACTTTCATCTGAAGTATCGGTTACACTGGCACATCCCCAAAAGACGAAGCTGTAACAGGAAAGCAGCACACAACATTTGAATAACGGCATCATGAAATCGTTTTTCATCATCATTCCGGTTGAATGTTATTCGCAGATGTGTTTGGCATCGGCAGGCGGGTTGAACAGGAATGAGCTGTCTTGCAGTTCGGCATTGATTTCAGGCGATTTGAACGTAATGCGGTTGACATTGCCCATGGCGTCGAAGATTTGCGCCCGGTATACTTTACCAGTTGGCATCAGGATTTCAAATTTAATCTTTTCGAAAGCCATGGATGGAACGACAGGTGTCAGTTCAATCGTCACCTGATTGTCTTTGACTTTTCCGAGTTTGACCGAGAAGTCATCCTCGATTTTGCCTTTTCCGGACAAGAAAGAAAGTGCCGTGGGAAGTTGTGACCCCGCCAGGCTCTGTTTACAGTACTGGCGATAGACGGGCTCCCATGACCACATATAATTGCCATCACTGATGAGAAAACGGGATTCCGGTTTTTCATAATCCCAGCGCATCATACCGGGTTTTTTGAACCAGACGACTCCGGACGATTGTTTCTTGACGCCATCGACCGTTTCGTAATCCTGTTCAAATGAAGCAGAATACGTTTTAGCCCGGTCATAATAAGCCTGAATGGCATCGACATATTGGCGTGCATCGGCAGAGACTGAACCTTTGGCGTTGGCATTTTCGTTATTTTTTGCGGCCTGAGCAATATAGTCATTTGCAGGCTGAGTAATATTGGGCGTTTTGGCATCTGGCATCTGAGCCAAAGCTGGCGAACAGTACAGCGCAAACCCCAGAGATGCAAAACAGGCTAATTTTCTAATCATTTTATGTGTTGTCATGGTAATCCTCCATGGTTTTCTGAGAGTGATAGCCCCCTCCTACTCCATATATCAAAAACTATGCCTGTTGTGGATTAATTTCGGTCATTCTGAAAGGAGGACACTTTTTTCTCGAAACGGACGTCAAATCCGTTTAAAAGGCCTTGATTGTTCTTGTTGCGATGGAGGAGCAATAAAGTGCTTTTATCACAGAAAATTTCGGTCATTTTTGATTATTTCATGATTACGGTTGGCAGCTTTATCGCGGCCATCGGTCTTGGTTTATTTATGGTTGAGGCCGACGTCGTTCCTGGAGGGGTCACAGGCTTGTCGATGGCCATAAACTTTATATGGCCTAAGCTCTCTGTTGGTACTCTGATATGGCTTTTGAATGTTCCTCTGTTTATCTGGGGCATTGTCGAATTGGGGAACACATTTGGCGTTCGAACATTTTATGGATTTTCGACGAATGCCATTTTTATCGATTTTCTGAGAGGCGAAATTCAAATTCCGTTTATTAAGGACTATCTGAATTTTTTGGATTTGCAGAATTCCGCACCGATCCGTCATCTCATGGAGAAAGATTTTCTGTTTGCCATTATCATCGGTACCGTGTTTGTCGGTGTGGGTCTGGGGCTTGTATTTAAATTCAAAGGGACGACAGCCGGATCCGAAATCGTTGCAGCAATCTTGAAAAAGCGTTTTGGAATGACGCCGGGCACTTCGCTCATCATCGTGGATCTTATTGTCGTTCTTATTGCGACAATTGTGCTTTATCTTCAACATGATCCCAATCGCCCGCCTGCGCTTGTGCTGATGTGTTACGCTGCATTCCATCTCTGCCTTACAAGCGTCATCATTGACCGCATTATCTATGGTTTGGACTATGCCAAGAATATGATGATATTCAGCAATAAGAATGAAGAGATTTCGGACTATATCATCAAGCATCTTGACCGCGGTGTGACGGCATTTTATGCGCGAGGGATGTACACCAAACAGGACAAGGAAGTTCTGATGACGATCGTCAGCCCGAGTGATGCACGCGTTCTTGCACCTCACATCCGCGAGTTGGATCCCAATGCTTTCCTGATTTTATCCAATGTTCATGAAGTCATCGGTGAGGGATTCAGAAGCCGCGAGGAAGTCGACCTCAAACTCATTAAAAAACTTCGCCATGCTGAGGCCGAGGCTGCCAAGGCTGCACAGGAAGCAATTCGTGCAGAAATTGCCGCAAAAGAAGCTCAGTCCCATGCCGATAAGGCACGGGAATTTGCCAACCAGTATGGCACAGAGCATCACGATGAAAATGCGCATAATGATGCAAAAACGGCAGAGCAGGCAGCCATTGAAGCAAAAAATGCTGCAAAATTGGCCAGAGAACATGCCATGGAACTGGAAAATGCAGCATCTTCGATTGAATCCTGTGTCGATTTATCCAAAGACGATGAAGATGATGATCCAACTCAGATTATGAAGTTTTAGACAGCGCGCTATTTGGGCAAAGCCCAAATACGCTGCGCTTTTAAAGCGGCTATCTGCGGGGCAGATACGCCGCTTTTTTTATTTTTCGGATCAAAGATATTGTGTGTTCGTTTTTGGCATCAAAATTGCTTTTGTGATACGTTCGGTGAGACGCTAAAGCGTCAGCGAAGAATTTTTACTCAATTTCATATCGAGGAGACATAATCATGAAAAAATTAGCCCTTATGATTTCGTTGTTTGGTCTGGCTGCGACTTTTAATGCCTGTGGTGGGGACAGCCATAACGCACGCTGTGATGCCAATTTCCAAAATACATGCGAACGAGGGATGATTCTCCACTGTGACATTCAGAGCACCGATAAATACGGAGAAATTGTAGAATCTGCCACACTCGACATTCATGGTGTTCGCTACGTTTGCAACGACAGGGACGAATTGGTTGTGGACGACAATTCTGTTTGTGATGTAGCCACCTTTGAGGCTGGTTGCAAAAATGGCGTTCACTATAAATGTGAAAAGAAAGATGCGGATGAATTTGCACACATTGTTTCGGAAGAACGCGTCACCATCGATCAGATTCCCTATGTTTGTAATGACAAGGATGAACTCGTGATTGCAGATTATACCTGTAAAGACGGCAACCTCATGCTCGCCGATGGTTCTGCGGTGCCTAAAAATGCCGCTTGTACCCTTTCGGATCTTGTCATTTCCTGCTCGGGTGATGAAGTCATTCTGGGGGCTCAGGTATGTCGGGATTCCAGCGTCATGAAATGTCATGAGAAAGAATTACTCGAAGATCCCTGCGCAGAGGGTCTGACCTGTATGGATTACGAACGAAATGGCAAAATTTATGCTTCATGCGTCAAATCGGATGCCGTTGTTGAAGAAGGCTGTGCCGCTGATGTGACAGTAAAAGGTGCCTGCCAGCCCGATGGATCCCTGGTCTTTTGCACCCGTAAAGACGCCTCCAAAGGCAAGACACTCAGACTCGACTGTGCCGCCGAAAATAAAGCCTGCATGCTCATCAACGATGATTATGGCTTTGACTGCTCATTGACATGCAAGGATGCAAACGGTGATTCGAAAGATGCTAATAACAATCCCTATACAGAACATGGATTCTGCAATGAGAATGTACTTTATTATTGCTATGTCAAAGATGACGTTGTGAAACTGGAACAATCCAATTGCAGCCAGGATGGCAAGACTTGTGGATTTGTCGAGTCAGAACATCAATACAACTGCCATGAATAACGATTGAGCTTTTCAGCGCGCATTCGCTTCCTCCTGTTGCGCTGATTATTAGGGGAGAGAAAATCAAGATGATTTTCTCTCCCCTTAACTGTTTTTATCCATTAAAATTTGGGGTATGGAAGCGATAGAGGCGTCACATGGCACGCCCATGCACTTTTTATCTGATTCGAGGTAAACGTATGAATTGGGCTGTAATTATGGCCGGTGGTAATGGCACGCGTTTTTGGCCTTTGAGCAATGAGCATCATCCCAAGCAATTTTTAAAGCTCATCGGAGACAGAACTCCGACTGAAAGTTGTTTGCATCGACTGCAAAAGGTCGTGCCTCTGTCACATATTATAATAGTGGCTTCGTGCGCACACCGAAATGCTCTACAACAGGCTTTGCCTGAATTTCCAGAGGACCAAATTCTTTGGGAACCCATTGGACGCAACACTGCACCATGCATTGCATGGGCTGCAGAAACCATTCGCGCTCGCGATCCAAATGCCATCATCGGGGTGTTCCCTTCCGATCATGATGTTCAGGATGTAGAAAAATTTGCCAATTACTTAAAGATTGCATTCGAAGCAGCTCACAATCGTATTGTGCTTTTCGGCATCGAACCTACGCGCCCCGAAACAGGTTATGGCTATATAGAAATTGGAGAAAAGACAGATCAATCCTGCTACAAAGTGGCTTCATTCAGGGAAAAGCCCGATTTTGCAACAGCACAGGCCTATCTCGATTCCGGCAGCTTTTTGTGGAACAGCGGGATGTTCATCTTTGATGCCCAGACGATGCATGATGAACTTGCTCTATACGTACCACAAATCGTCGATGGTATTGAAAAGATTGTAAATCACCCAGAAAGTATTGATGCCGTTTTTCCAACATTACTTTCTATCAGTATCGACTATGCCGTTATGGAGCATACACAGCGAGCAGTCGTGATCAAAGCCGCTTTCCCATGGGATGATCTGGGCACATGGTCGTCGATTTGCAAATATTTTCCGGCAGATAGCGATGGCAATGCCGTAAGGGGACATGCCCGTCTCATCGACTGTACCCATACTTTTATTTATGCCGATGATTCTCGAACCATTGCTGCACTCGGCATTCACAATGCCGTCATCGTATCGACCGATGAGGCTGTTTTAGTCATGGATGCCTCTCGCTCACAGGATGTGCGCAAAGTGAGCGAAAAGCAATCCTGATTTCAGCGATCTATCCTGACGCGACAGGTTAAATTCAAATAATGATCGGGATGCATCGAGTCTCTGGCTCGCTCTGTTCCCGATATGACATTGTGGTTCAGCCATATCATAAATACATCGCCATAAGAAACATCATGCATGATCTTTTGCCAGACAAAACTCAATTGATATTTATAACCGTAATTGCCTGAAGCCCGCAGTTCCATCTCTTTAAATGTCTTTTCTGTTTCGAGCAGTTGCGCACATTGAGCAGCATTGATATCTCCAGGTTTGACAGAATCGCACCAGCTGTAGGCGCTCGCTCTGGGCATCTCAAACCCAACAATATCGCGCCACTTTCTCAATTTTTGCCTTGTAATCAGGCTATCTTTTACATCGGAATGCTTTCCGTCGTAATTCAAATCTGTTGTCGTGATGAGATCCCCTGTCTCTGAGTTCCAACAGTTCATAGATATTTTGAATCTGTCCTGGTCACCCACTTTTGGGCTATCTTCAGAATGGTGGATCATTTTTTTATAGGTAGCAAAATCGATTTTGTAGGATTTGTCTTCGGGATGTTTTAACATTTCTGGTGTCTCATATTGCGGGTATCTGTCGATAATCCATATATCTGAAACTATCGTGGGATAACCCGGTTTTTGTGGATACCAGAGACGGACCTGCTCACCTACAGACATATTGGTTAATGCATTATATTGGGTTTCAAATATGACAAATGGATTGACCTGAACTATACTGTCATAGCTTATGATATATTGTAAATCTTTATCAGGAAATGATTTCCAAAGTGTTTTTTGAATATGTACAAATTGATCCTTTTGTATTTTGTTCCCTTCGGCATGTTTAAGTATTCGCTGTGTAGCATCACCTTGCTCGGGATATCGAGGCCACCCCGGTGAAATGCCTGTGTTTGGTTCTGTCGGGGGAAGGTGAAAAGCGAGTAGTTCAATTTCCCATACGCGAAGATATGAATCCCCCCATACGCGCACTTTATCGCCCACAACCATGTGTGTAACCATATCTTCCAATAATGGTGAGGCTTTGTCGAGAGTGACCGTCGTTGAGTCTTCACTCACGAGTTCATCGGATGGACTCAGCACGCGCAAATGAATGTCGGCTATGGCATTCCTTGGGGGATTGTCAGTGCCATCGCCTTTTTTTAGGTAAAGATAAGCGTGACCACCTGGAGTGACAAGCGCATGATCCGATAACAGCTCCATGACCGATTTCGAAGGCGCATACTCGCCATCACCAATGTATCCGGTAAAAACCACACCGTCCGTTTTGGATGTGTGAGCACATCCTACCAGGGCAAAACAAATCAGTATAATAAGAATATTATTGGTTTTACGGTGTATCATAATGATTTCAGCCAACATGATTGGTTTCAAAACAAGCAATAAAAAAAACAGGCAAATTTCACAAAGAATTTGCAACCGCTTGAATCATACTCGTTACTGCTCAGCCGCCAGCCTTGTTTGGTTTAACAAACGGATTTGTTCGCATCTAACGATGCTCACTTTTTGTACGAATGTTAGCAAGTTTGTAGCTGCAGAGGCTAAAGTCAATACAAATACTTTAGAGAGATGAGGGTGGGGCCCCATCGAGAGATGGGTTGGTTGGGGTTACGAAAAGTGATGAAAAGAAAAATTAAATGATTGTGGATTCCAAAGGGCTAAGCCCTTTGGCAGGGTCCGGGGCAGAGCCCCGGCTGAGTAGAAACTAATACTCGCACTTTTGTCTCCATTTTGATAGATTTTTTTATTGCACCTTGTCACAATGCATGCAGCGGTGCCTCATACGTTTCCTTGCATGCAGCGGTGCCTCATACGTTTCCTTGCATGCAGCGGTGCCTCATACTTATCTTTTTGATGCGAGATATCCCATGTTCCAACCTTCCAAACCGATGTTACAAGGTGATCATACTGGTTGTCCGCAACCTCGCCCTGAGTGGATCACCAATCATCGAAATAACTACAATAATTTATGTGAAGAACGGCTTCAAATGCAGAAAAAGGCAATGGCGCATGCATATACCCCAAAGAGAAATGGTTTTTGGGGAGCCATTGAGGATATGCTTAACCCACAGTTGCCAGTCGTTGAAATTATTCAAATCGATGCATTAGAACAATTATTGCTCGTTCCCTGGGCACGATGGGACAATTTATCCTCTCGGAATGTCCTTTCTGCCCCCAGTTTTCATGATGACAATTGGTTAAACGACGCTCCCATGCAATTTACACAATACCAGGAGTCTACATTGGGGACGCTCATCCTAAATCGTGATAGAATTAATGCGGGGATGCTTGCTGGTGGTGGTCTTTTTGTTGGTATGTTGATGATGCTGGTCTTTTTTCTTGCGTTTAGTATATTCATTGATATATTCGATATTTTACCTTTCATTATGATGATATTATTGAGCAGTGTGATATTTGTGGTTAGCTTTTATTACAGCAAACAAAAATACTGGATCGACGTGAGCAAAGACTATCTCATCATTGACTGCAGTATTCATCATAATGGCAAACGAAAAGTTTTTTTACGCAACCCGAGAGATACCATGGTTGATTATGCCCCAAGTAATGTGAAAGGGGGTAATGGCCGTTTTTATAATGTTTATCTCACAAATGGTAAGACTCGGGCCAAAATCGGATTACTTGAATTTGAAAAGATTATTATGCTCAAGACAATGATGGAGACGTTATTAATGGCAAAGCTTTAAACCAGGCTCTAAGCTCCAAACCCTGAACTTATCAACCCACTCGTCATATAGAACATTAAATGTGGGTGTGCTCTTATCCATATCAAACCGCGTATTCCGTTGGAGACGTTCGAAGAAAAGTCCTCCAACGGAATAGCGGTTTGGCAAGGCGTATTTCGCACATCGTGCGAAATAGCCGCGCATGCAAAAAAAAATGTAACAAAGCGAATTTGGTTGGCATCATACTATCGAAGGAATTACCCTTCCCTTTTGAGGAGTCATATGTATCCATCCGGATTCGTCTAATGTGCAAATTGCCCGATATAGTGTACGGACAGCCCGGGGCGGGCTTACGGCATGAATACACCTGGACGCAGGGCATTGTGCCGAATTTGCCGTACATGCCACGCACATCATGATGCTTTTTTACGCTTGCCAATGCGGAAAGGGCGTAGTGTGCAAACTCGCTGATTTTGGGGTTCGGTCGGCGTGTCGGCGGGTGGGAATGGGACAGAGGTAACCCTTATAGGGTTACCCCCATTTTATCCTTCCTTCCCCATTTTACTCGTGCCTATCTATCCGCAATGGCCCCATCTAATGTATCGTTTGGAGCGAAATGTCAGGCGGATGGAATCAACCGGTTACCACTTGTTTAAAGCCATTATTTATTCAATCATCATGAATGAAATCTGAAGTTTTGCGTTTAAGAGCCCGTTTCACCAGTGGTTTATCCACTGGTTGTTTTTTTAGTTTTGGGCACTGTTTTACGCGGGTGAATAGGATGGCTCATTGTTTTAGGAATTCTGGCTTGGGAAATGGAATTTCTTGAAACGACTTCCTCTTCAAGTCCAAAGTTAAAAAAATGCGTCCCTTGAGATAAGGCAAATCTACGTCGAATAAACAAATTCTTGCTTTTTATCAGGAGAATTCTCCATTTCTATTACTCTTTCCCATGGTGATTACATGAAGGAAAATCAGGATGTAACCCTGCTTGGTCGCGTGAGTCAGATCATTGCGATGCCTGCGCTCAAGCTCCCGATAGTGATGCTGTTGCTCATTGTCGTAGTGACCGGGCTGCTCGTTCCGAGTGCTATTGGCATTCAGAACGACGACGATGTCATTAAATTTTTGCCGCAGGATGACCCCAAAATTGTCAAATTTAAGGATGTCGGCGACAAATTTCACGGTCTACAGATGGCCATCGTCGGCATAGAAGCCCCAGAAGGCGAAACGATTTTTACGCATGAAAATATCATGCTCACACGTCGGTTTGCGACAGAATTCAAGGCATTGAGCTGCCATAGGGTCGATGCTGACGGCAACTGGGTATATAAAAAAGACGTTGACGGCAATATCATCCAAGCTAAAAAAGGTGAACCGATTACCGATAGAGATGGCAATGAGCTTAAGGATGAGAATGGCAAACTCATGGTTCAGGAAGAAGACGGGCCCGTGTACGAGATGATCCCATGCGTGAGCAATACGACGTCTTTTACTGAAATCTCGGATATCGGTCACAAAAAGAGCGCGGCTGGCGAAGAGTTGGCCATCATTACGGATCTAGTCCCCGAATACCCGATGCCCGGCACACCCGAAGCTGAAGGACGTACCGAAGAAATCAACAGGGAACTCAAGGGCGTTCAGGAACACGTGCGCATGCTCGACCACGTAAACGGCTTTTTGGTCAGCGATGACGGACGTGCGGTGGCGGTCTATGCGCAGGTCGATGATGTCAATGTCTCGACGAAAGAAGCCTCGGATATGATCGTCAATAAACTCCATAAAATTATGGAAGAAATGGGCAATCCGAAAGTACAGATTTACTATGGCGGCAGCCCCTTTATCGGCATGTATTCTGCGGATACCGCGCGAGCTGATATGATGAAGGTTTCGCCGTGGGTGGCGCTCATCGTTTTGCTGATCATCCTGCTCACGAGCCGTTCATTTGTGGCGACGTTTACGGCGCTCTTTAGCGTGTGCGTGTCGATCGTTTGGGTCATGGGCGGTATGGCACTGCTCGGGCACAAGCTCACGCTGATTTCGACATCGCTCCCGGTCTTGCTCATGGCACTCGGCAGTGCCTACTCGATCCACCTCATCAATGCGATGCTGACGAAACTCGATGCCGGCATGAACCGCAAAGATGCAATGGTCGATGCGCTCATCCACACGGGACCGCCCATCATCGTGTGCGTGCTGACGACAGCTGCTGGCTTCTTTAGCTTCTGCTTTATGGATGTCAACCCGATGGTCGAATACGGCGCAGCCATGAGCATTTCGACGCTCGTCATCATGATCGTGACATTCTGGGTCGTCACATCCGCATGCACACTGCTGCCCATTAAACCCAAAAAAGACGGACGTGCGCCAGCATGGGCCATCAAGGCTTTGCAAAAAGGTGCTGATGCAGCTTATGCCAAAGGCAAACTGGCTGCCGTTATCGTCGGTGTTATCGTCGTGGCCGCCTGCTTCTTTGCATCGCGCGTCGAACCCCATGGGGAGACTTCGTCGCTGTTTGCAGAGGGCAGCCTGCCGGTAAAAGCCGATGATTTTATGAATGACAATTTCGGCGGTTCGAACTTCATTCAGACCGAAATCAACGCCGATATTTCATCGCCGCTCGTCCTGCGCCAGATAGAACGGATGACGGCCTATATCAAGTCCCATGAGCGCATTGCCGGTATTCAGTCGATTTCGGATGTCGTCAATCTCGTGGGCGGGTCGATGGGCGATGGTTCACACATCACCGATTCCTATCTGCAGGCCAAGAACCTGACGGCACTTGCCTTTGCCAACGATGCCAGCGTCGCCATGGAACTGTCCATGTGCGCCTGCGAACACGAACCCAAAAACGGGATTTGCCTCCCCGAATGCGTCAAACCGACGAATGGCGTGTTCCCAACGGGCGATGTTGCCTCGAGTGATCCTGCATGCCTCAAAGCCTGTACCCCCGACATGAACTGGCGTCATTCGCTGATGCAGATTCGCGTCGCGGGCAAAGAACTCAGCGAAGGTTCGGCACTGGCCGAAGAATTCCAGGTCGCAATGGAACCAATTTTTGCGCCGCGCATCGCCGTGCCGCGCGATAAAATGACCCCAAAAGCAAAGGAAGTCGAACATCGCGAAATGTCCGATCACCTCAAATGGATATTCCAGGCTTACGAACACCGCAACAATCCCGCAACCGGCAAACCTTATGTGACATCACCGCTCACAGACGACATCATCAAAACGGCAGTGTTCGATCTCAATCTCGAACCGACGCGCGACGATATCCGCACCGCCGTCAACGTCAATCTCTTTGCCGATCCCGAAAATGCTTTCGTCGTGCTCGACATGACAAAGACCAACCTCGAATCACTCACCGATCAGATCAATGCTGCCGTCCAGAATGGCTCTTATAACGAAAAAGTACTGCATGACCTGCTCGCTGCGGTTGCTGACGAAGATGAAGACGATGAAATGATCACCGAAGGCGTCAAATTCCTGCATGCCCAGATCCTCGATGTCAAAGTCGAAAAGAACCGACTGGCGCGCGCCGCTAAACTCTTCGAAATGATGAAAGTCGACAATCCGAGCGAAAAATTTGACGAACTCGTCAAGAGCGCAATATGGAGTCTCGACGATAAAAATGTATTCCTGCCCAAAAATGAATTCCCCGATCTGCTGCAGTATGCCGTCGAATTCCATTCGGGCGAAATCGCCGGCGACATCCACAGCAGCCTTCGCACACTGAGTGGTGAATCCCGCGCCGACCTCGACAACATTCTTCGAGAAAAGCTCTTCGACAACGCTCGCCTGTACTATCTCGACCCGGCCAAAGCCAGCATGAGCGCTCTCGGCGATGCTATTGCCAAAGCCCGCGCAGACAATACCTACTCGGAAGCATGGCTCGCCGATGAACTCCATAAAATGATGAAAATTGGCGAGGAAATTGAAGTCATTCCCTCGGGCTACCCCATCATTTATAAAGCGATGAATGACTCGGTCGTGCGAAACCAAATCGTCAGCCTCGTCCTTTCATTCTTTATGGTTTTGCTGTGCCTCATCCTGTTCACAAAGAGCATGCATACCGGCCTCATCTCGGTCATTCCTGCCCTCGTGACCGTGCTGACGACCTTTGGTGTCATGGGCGTCTTTGGCATGGGCCTCGACGTTGGTTCGTCGATGATTGCGGCCATTTCGCTGTCGGTCGGTATCGACTATGCCTGCCACCTGATTTGGAAATTCGGGCGCCCCGAAAAGACCGCCGAAGCCTGTCAGAAAGCCAGCGACCACATGATCGCTACGACCGGCTGGGGCGTCGTCATCAACGCGCTCGAAGTCGGCCTTGGCTTCTCGGTACTCTACGCCGGTGAACTCATTCCAATGCGCAATTTCGGCGTGCTAACCGGCGTCGCCATGATTGCCAGTGCCATCGCATCGCTCATGCTGCTTTCGGGCCTGCTCCGCTGGGCGCGCATGCATTCGTCGCGCACCGATGTCGTACTGGGCGAAGGCATGAGCAAAGAGGCTGCCAAAGCACTGACCGCCGCCCCCGCAAAAGTCATCGAGCCCACGCGATCGGATGAAAATACAAAATCGGACGAATCCGGGAAAACGGATGAACCCGTGAAATCGGAAGATAGCGTGAAATCCGAGGATGAACCGAAATCCGAAGATTGATTTTTTATGGATAGGATTCGGCTATGGGCCTGCGGGCCCATACGCCTCATCTGCCGTGCTATTGGCAGGAGATGCGCTGAGGGCGCCTCCAGCCAATACGCACGGCTTTTTAATTCTTGGCAACGGGAACCGTGCTTTCATTGCCCAATGGAAAAGAAGACACGCTCCCCCAGGTCAATTGTGCCAGGCTTATTCGTAACCGTACTTTTTTAGGCGATATCGCAGGCTTCTGAATGATATTCCCAATAATTTGGCAGCCTCTGTTTTATTGCCGTTGGCTTTTTGGAGTGCCTGCTCAATGAGACCGCGCTCCAAATCCTCGACCATGCCCTCGAGTTCAACGCCGCCACTGACATCAACTTTTTGCAGCATTTCCTGGCTTGATGCCATTCTGGAAGAAAGTTCCTTCGTGGGAGCATTTGACTCTTCGTGTGGCGTACTATTTGTTGTACACGCATGTTGCGATGGGGGGAAATCTGAAAGGCTATTCTTTATGTAGGCGGGTAATGAGGAAAACGATATTTTCTGGCTTAATTCAAGGGTGGCTGCATGTTCAATAATATTTTCGAGTTCGCGGACATTTCCGCGATAATCATATTTTAATAGAATATCGAGGACATCATCATCGACACCAGTCAATTGTTTGTCCAGCTCACGGTTAAATCCCCGGATAAAGTGATGTATTAATTTGGGAATATCTTCTTTGCGTTCCCGCAAAGCTGGTAAAGAAATCTGAATGACATTCAGCCTGAAAAAAAGGTCTTCTCTGAAGCGGTGTGCATCTACCTCTGTTCGCAAATCCCGATTGGTGGCTGCAATAATGCGTACAGAGACAGGAATTTCGTGTGCACTTCCTACTGGCTGAATCTTTTTTTCCTGAATAGCTCGCAATAACTTGACCTGCATGGAAAGTGGGAGTTCGGCGATTTCATCGAGGAAGAGTGTGCCACCTTTGGCGGCCTGAAAGAAGCCGTCCTTATCTTTGACAGCACCTGTGAATGCACCTTTGGCATATCCAAAGAATTCACTTTCAACCAGAGATTCCGGAATGGCACCGCAATTGACGGGGATAAAAGGCCCCTGAATGCCGCTGATTTGGTGGATAGCGCGTGCGACAACTTCCTTTCCGGTTCCGGATTCGCCAGTAATGAGAATATTTGCTCGCGTTGGCGCTACTCGCGAAACCATATCCATGACATTGCGCATTTGCTCCGAATCGCCAATAAAATCGGGAAGTATGGTTTTAGTGTCATTTTTCAGAACATGTACGATCTTTTCGCGCATCATGGACCGACGTGCGCAAGCTTTGTCGATCAGAGCGAGTAATTCGTCGCGTTTAAAAGGCTTTTCTATGTAATCGAAAGCGCCATCACGCATGGCCTCGACGGCAGTCTGCGTCGTCGCATAGGCTGTCACCAACAGAACCTGGGTACTGTCATCAATGCTTTTTACGGTATGCAGCACATCGAGTCCGGTAACATCATTGAGCCGATAATCTGTCAGAACGATGTCGATATCCAATCCATGACCGCTTTTACCTTCATTGCTGAGCATTTCGATGGCTTTTTGGCCGGACGATTGCTCGACAACATCGTGACCAGCTTTAGAAAGCATCATGCATGTCATTTTGAGCAGATTGAGTTCATCTTCGACTAAGAGAATGCGAGCCATGTGTTGACCATTCACAAATGGGAGTTCGTTAAAGATTTGTTTTAGGATTCGAATGCGAATCGAACCATTTGTATACTACAATCAAACGTGAAATTCTCAATTTTTAAGGGAAGATGAGCAATGTGCAATGTGCAATTGTAATTAAAAGCTCAATGTAATGACTAAAGACTTGCAGTGATTGGATACTCTAGGCAGTGAATAGTGAATAGTGAATACAATCGACGCGCCCCGCAAAGGCGACACAGCTTAACCGTGGGCGCAGCGCAGCACACGGTATATAAACGACGCGCCTGGAAGGCGCAACAACAGAGCCCCGCAGGGGCGACACAGCATAACCGTGGGCAAGCGAAGCACAGCACACGGTATACAATC
>OCTW011097551.1_pt1 | contig 19844 bp, 5 predicted proteins | sample 1539671 | NCBI WGS metagenome assembly OCTW01 (sample SAMN02144230, study PRJEB22623) | gut metagenome | biome: sheep rumen | host: Ovis aries | place: New Zealand
AGGAGAGTAAACAAGCTTCTCGCTGATGATTTCGTTAAGAGAGGAGAACTGGAACTTCCATATAGAATGGGCAAGGTTATTCTTCAATCAATACCAGTAAAGACAACCATAAGAAATGGTAAGGTAGTTACAACAAAGCGTATTGATTGGGATAAGACATTGAATTTATGGTATAGTGATTCTGAAGCATACTCAAAAAGAATTTTAGTATATTCTGAGGGGAAGGATAAAATCTGTACAAGGTACATAAAAAAGGATGCAATATTCAAGAACAAGCAATACTATGAGTTTGAATTGAACAGAGAATTATATATAAGAGCAAAACAAGCTGCAACTGAAGGGACTCTTGGAATAAGAGCTATACTTGCTAATAGTGAAATTGGTAATATTAAAGGACTATACGATGACTAATGTAAATGGATATGTATCAATAAAAGAGATACTTTCAAGGGTAACCCGTCATAAAAAGCTTCAGGGTGTTGATTTAGAAGCTTGCATACAATATACTTTAGATTTCTTTGCCATTGTAGGAGTTCCTGATATTCTTGTCGATAGGCAAGATGTGGTAGAGATATGCAATTTTAAAGGAGAACTTCCGTGTGATGCTGCAAGGATAATACAGGTAAGAGATGAAAAATCTAAAGTTGCCATGCGTGAAATGACAGATAGCTTCAATGGTAACTCAAGATTCCTTCCCTCTGAGAGGACATTCAAAGTACAAAATAGGATTATTATCACCTCCTTCAAGGAAGGTAAGGTGCTTGTTGCTTACAAAGCCATAAGAACTGATGCTGATGGGTTGCCAATGCTTCCAGATGACCCTTTGTTCTTGAAGGCACTTGAATCATATATCAAATATACAGTCTATACAGACCTTTTTGATAATGATAAAATTAAAGAGAATGTCCTAAATAAAGCTGAGCAGGATTATGCTTGGGATGTGGGTAAATGCATAAACCACTACAAGATGCCTTCATACAGTGAAATGCAGGCTATTACTGGTATGATGCATAGACTTATTCCATCACAAAACGAGTTCTTTGCTGGATTCAAAGGTGCTGGTGATACTGAATATTATAGGAGACATCAAGGATGAATGTAAAGGAAACACACATTATGCAAGGAATGACAAAAGATTTGTCAGTCCACAGATTTAATCCTAATATGGCATTTGATGCAAGGAATATTCGTATCACTGCTTTAAAGGATAATAAGACACTGCTTGCAGTAACTAATGAAAAGGGCACAAAGGAGTTTAGTGTTACTGGTAACATTCGTGGCACTATAATAGGAACTGCTGTGCTTAATAGCACCCTTGTTATTTTTACAACTACAGGAACTCCAAGCAGTGAAGGTATTGACAGAATATATCGTCTTAATTTTACAGAAGACTATAGTTCAGCAGCTTGTATAACTCTATTTGAAGGACACCTTCAAATGGACTATGCTCATCCTCTTGAAACCCTACCTGTTTATGAAAATAAGCAGATTCAAAAAGTATATTGGACTGATGGTAAAAATCAGCCAAGAATGATTAACATTAATAGCGGTTATCAAAGAAATCCTGATGTATTTAACTTCAATAGAAAAATTGAAGGAAAGCATACCTTGTCAGTTGAAAAACACAATACTGGGGGCGAGTTTCCAGCAGGTACTGTTCAATACTGCTTTAATTATTTCAACAGGTTTGGTCAAGAGACTAACATTGTTGATGTAAGTCCTCTTTACTATCTATCACCAAAAGATAAGGGCCTTCCTGCTGATGCAATAAGTACAGCCTCATTCGTCATTACACTATCAAATCTTGATAAAAACTATGAATATGTAAGGGTTTACGCTATTGTAAGAACAAGCGAGAATGCTAGTCCAAATGTTAGAATTGTAGGAGACTATAAAATAACCTCTTTGGTTGTAGGCAACAGAGAGTCTATTATTAATGACATTACAATAAGTGAAGATAATATATTTTGGGCAAGTTCAGATTTAAGAAGCCTTATTCCTCTCAATGACTTTTATACAGGAGGATGGAATGTTGGGTCTCCCACAAAGATAAATATAGGAGAAGGGTATATTTATGATAGGACTACTGATTCCTATTATGCACTTCACTATCTAAACAGTCAAAACCTTGATAAGATAAGTGACATCATTATATATAAAAATGGTACTAGATATACACTTGTCAGTGACCCAAGGCCCTACTACTCCAGAGCTGGACTTATAAAACAAGGTATCGAAGGTACACAGGGTATAACTGTTGTAGATAATGGTCTTATAGGTTCAACCATTGATGCTACTGCTCTTCTCTTTATAGGAGGACAAAGTATTGTGGCTGATACTATGGCTAGCAAAGACAATACTCTTTTTCTTGGTAGTATAAAACAGAATGTGCCAAACATTGGCACATTAAAAGTGGGCAGTATTTCTCTTAAAGATAGTGCTAAAGAGACTGAGGTATTGCCATGTATTTTTGGATATGATGGTAAAGAAACCTCTGGTTATCTTAGTAATGATGGTGTTGCAACTGAAGGTTTCTATGATGACCCTGTGAACAACAATAGGTCATCATATGATATAAAGTCATTCAAAGCAAGGGAGAATTACAGACTTGGTTTTATTGCTCAATATAAGACAGGACAATGGTCTGAAGTTATCTGGCTTGGAGATTACAACGAAACCCTTGCACCGGGAAGACATGTATTTTACAATGGTGAAGGAACTATGGGAGACACCTTTGTTGGGTGGGGCCCTTCCTATAGAAAACCGGGATTTAAGTACACAATGCCACAAAGTATTGTCAATACTCTTATAAGCAATGAGTTTATCAGGGTAGCTCCAGTTGTAGTGTTTCCTAAGTTTTCAGAGAGGAAAGTTCTCTTCCAAGGAATACTGTCAGGCACTGTATTCAATGTGAATGACAGATATGATAACTCTCCTTTTGTACAGGCTGATTGGAGATTTAGGTCTGGATATTCTTGGGAAAACATTGTTGGAGAAATTCAATGTAACCCGTTTGGCTATGCTAATACCCTTCCAGCTCTCTATGGTAACATGACTGATGATGCCTTTGTTGCTAACTTTTCATCAGAATACTATAGAGACCCAAGCATTCTTTCATTCTTCTCTCCTGATATTGAAGCCCTTGATGACCTTTATCAGAGCGACTTGGATAATGTTGGAATGAGGATTGTTGGTATCAGTAATCTTGGTTTTGATTCTGAAGGGAAAGTCAAATTGCCAAATACTGCCATTGATACGTTCCTTTATACTAAGACTCAAGGATTTGATGCAGCAAGGTCAACTATCTTAGATTATAAGCAAGGTATTCAACCAACAATTAGAAGAACAGTTGATGGAGATACTCTTATAAATAATAGGTACGTTGAAGGAGATACTGACCTTTCATACTCTGGATTCCTTGATGTAAGTGTCAAGGAAAATAGTGATGCTTCACAGATTGAAGGTAACAATAATCTTACTAAATGGATAACTTATTTATGGCATAGAAACGGTTCTCTTAATGACCAGCCAGCACTTACTGCTAAAGCAGTAAAGAGCGGCCTGCTTAGATATGGCCTTCTTGATAAAAAATGTATATCTGAAATAAAGTATGCATTAACTACATTCTTTCAGAGTGGTGATTCTCCAGAACCTTTTGATATTGATGTTGATATCAATACTCCCAAACTGTTTGATTCTACACAGTTAGGAATGGAGAAGTTTGATTCTGGTGTTAATTCTGGCCTGTTCTATTATGGTAACATAGATAAGGTTATCACCACGAACTTTAAGGATTTAAGTGGAGTATCCATTACATCAAAATATCGTAATACTGGATATAACCTTTCTAACGGTTATCCAATTTATTATATGGGTACTCAAGAATCTTCTACAGATTCTGACTATTCTACTGGTGGTAGGGCTGGCAGAAGAGGTGGAGGCTCATCAAGAGGAGGAACTTCTAGGTACTCAGAGGGTAGCACAGACCTTGCTTCAAGTAATAAGGGTAAAGACCCTGTTAGTATGAAGTATAAGTCCACAAAGCATCTCATGTTTGGACTTAATGCTGAAAATGGTACTGTAATTAACCAGCTTGGTACTCCTCCAGAGCCATTTACACCATTCTGGAAAGACGCACTATGTACATTCAATAATGTTCTTAGTGGTAAGCTTGAAGATACTCTTGGTGATTTTTCTGGAATTTACAATAGTGTATTTATAGCTGAAATCTATAGAAAGTTTACTCCAGAGCAAGAGTCTGCCAGATTTGGTGGAACTACTGACGATGCTATAACCAACAATACTTGGATTCGTTGTGGAGATTCACAACCACTTGAAGAGGGAAGTGATGTGACGCTTTATTTCAAGGAGGGTGATACCTATGTTGGCAGATATGATTGCCTAAAATCATACCCGTTTACTGATGAGGATCAAAATCAAATCGTAAGTATTTATTCTACGGAGATTGAGTCAAGAGTGAATCTGGATGCAAGATATGATAAGAACAAGGGGTTGCTGAGTAACTTGTATATGCGTCCTACGAATTTCAACTTGTTCAACCATCCCGGATATGAGCAGACCAACCAGTACTTTACTTATAAGGCACTGGACTATGCCAGATATAACTTTTCAGCATTTCCAAATCTTGTAACTTGGAGTCTTGAAAAGAAGATGGGTGCTGATATTGATGCTTGGACTTCAATTCCAATGACTTCCACATTTGATGCAAATGGAGAACTTGGAAAGGTCAATAAGCTCATAAGCTATAATGATGCTATCTTCTTATTCCAGAATAGAGGTGTTGCTCAAGTGCTTTTCAATGAGAGAGTACAAGTTCCTGCTGGAGATGGAAAGCCTATCGAGATTACAAATGGTTATAAGTTTGGTGGTTTGAGATACCTGTCAAATCAGATAGGCTTATCCAATAAATGGTCCCTTCAGGATACTCCCTATGGAATTTATTTCATAGATGATGAAAAAAATGCTCTCTATCAGTTTAATGGACAGCAGTTCACTGACCTTTCCTCTAAGGAAGGATTAAATACATGGCTTGCTGAGAACAACAGTTATGAGGTATGGAATCCTGTAGATTATAGTAATTTTAGAACTTTCTATGACAAGGTAAACAGAGATTTGTACTTTGTTAATAAGAATGAAGCTCTTGTGTATTCTGAACTTGCAGGACACTTTACTTCCTTTATGGATTATGATGCTCTTCCCGCACTTGTCAATATGAATGACAGGCTGTTTACTTTCAAACTTACCTCAAATGGAATCAATACTCCTTGGGAAATGTTTGCTGGAAAGTACAATATGTTCTTTGGAGTATTCAAGCCTTTCTGGATTACTTTTATATCAAATTCCAATCCTACAATTGACAAGGTATATAATAATCTTGCTTGGAGGTCAGAGTCATTTTCAAATCCAAACAATGATTCTACTGGTGTTGTTGAGCCAAGAAGTACTTTTGATACTTTGAGAGTATGGAATGACCATCAGGATTCAGGAGAGATTTCTTTAGAGGATATTGACAATAAGCCGTCCCCTCTTAAAAAGAAGTTTAATGTATTCAGGGCCCTTGTGCCAAGAGATAAGCTTGGAAATTGGAATGGAAAGGGAATGAATAGAATAAGAAATCCTTGGACATATATTCAGCTAAAAAGACAAACTCAGAATACTGAGCTACTGCAATTCCATGACCTTGATGTAGATTATTTTATTTAACTAATGAGGAGAAAGTAAATCACTTTCTCCTCATTAACTTTTTTATTTCTTTTTTGTAATGATTTTCAATACTTACTATATTTGCTTCAAATAGTTAGAACATGAGTAAGAAAGTCAATGATGCCCTTAAAAAATACTACAGTACTCTTGGGTATGATACTGGAGTAAAGGCATTCAAAAGAGGTGGTAATATAGGATTTGCTCCTTCTAAATTTCCTAACGGTGATGACCTTTTACATGGCCCAAAATCTTTGTATGGTCTATATCTTCGAGGTCAATATGGCTACGGAAAGCTTGAAAATCCAACAGTTATAACTCCTGAAAATACACAAACCCTTGCAGGAGGAACTACTCTTAGAGTCCCTAAGAAATCTGAATTTGACTGGAGTAGTCTGCTTGAAGGTGACCAAGGACAGTCAAGCCTTCCTTTGGGAAAAAATGTCAATATGAGTACCCCATGGTCTGCCATTGCTGGTACTGCAGGGTCATTGACTGTTGATTTACAGAGGCTTATTGATGCCCAAATTCGTAAGAACGATAGTCATGTATATAATCCTTTAGTAAGTGCTGGCCTTGCAAAGGGTGGAAGAAAGTTTGAGGGAGGAGGATTCTCATCAAGTCCAATGGATATTGCAGGTTCTGCAGTTAAAATAGCTGCCAATGCTGTAAATCAAGCCTCATTGACTACTGACTATGATGTGTTTCAGGATGCTGTAAACAGATACACAGCTAATCAAATTTCCTCTATAAATGGAATTACGGATAATGATAGTCTGATGAATGCGTATGCGAATATGTATCAATTGTCAGACAATATTAAAGGCCGTGATTTTAGAGATAAGACAGTTCTTGGAGATATAACAGACGGTCTTGCATCTTCCTTTGAGGGTTTTAATGCTACTGGTAATTGGATTGGAGCTGTTGTTGGTGGAGTGTCTTCAAATATTGGAAGCATCATAGGTAGGATTAGAGCTAATAAAGCAGCTAATAGAGCTGAGGAATTAGTAAGAAAGAGAAATCAAGAAATTGATACAAGACTTTTCCATGCAAGTCAGGATGTTGATAGAAGAAATGATACAATGCGAATGTTAGGATACTACAATGACCCGTTTGAATATGCCTATGGTGGTGAAATGAGAACACATGGGTCTGACTTTAATAACGGCCTTACTTTTATCAACGAAGGTGGAAGGCATGAAGATAATCCATACGAAGGTGTACCATCTGGTGTTGATGCTGATGGTATTCCTAACCTCGTGGAGGAAGGTGAAGTGATTTGGAATGATGAGTATGTATTTTCTGATAGACTCAAAGTTCCAGAAGCCCTTTCAAAGAAATATAAGCTTGGTGGAGAAAAGACCTTTGCAGAGGCTATAAAAGAAGTTACCAAAGAAAGTCTTACAAGACCCAATGACCCTATCAGCAATGAAACTAACAGGGCTATAGTCAATGAGTTTATGGATGCTCAGGAGACTCTTCGAGAAGAACAACAAGCTAAAGCTGCAAAACAAGTCCAAATGGCTTATGATGAGGACTTTATGAATCAACTTGCTACACTTAGTTCTCAAGGAGAAGTGCCAGTGCAAGAAGGCCTTCAGTTACCTCCACAAGGAATGAATGAAGAAGAGATGCCTATTGAAGGTGCTCCTGCTGGGTTTGCTCTGGGTGGTAATAAGTTTGATGGTGGTGGTCCTAAAGTAGTAAAGGTGGGTAATAGATATTTTATTACTACAGAAGGTGCACCTAAGATTACTGGTAAAATGTATGGCAATAGATTTGTCGTAGATGACCAGTTCAAAAACTTACCATCTTTTGACTCTCTTGAGGAGGCTAATAGAGAGGTTGATAAAATGGTAAGGTCTGCCATGCCAGCTTTGGAATCTCAAGCTAATATTGAAGCTTCTGGAGTTACAGCATATACTGGAGATAAAATTATCAAAGAAAGAACTGGCAGTAACACAAAAGGCCAACCTACATATAGATATACTGTTATAGACCCAAATACTGGTAAAAAGCATTATTACTCAAATTATCAGGAAGCTGCACGAAAATACAGTTCTATTCCAAGAAAAGTAAATGACCCAAGAGTAAGAGGAGGCTATGCTTATGTTACTCCTTATGGTGATATTCATCTTTCTGAAAAAAGTGCTAAGAACGCTTTAAATGCAAGATTTAATCCTCAAAGTACTTCTGCAAAAACATCTAGTACTTCTACTAATAGAGGAATTATAACTACAGCAAGTGCTGCTGAACCTACTGCAAGAACAGCAGAACCACAAACACAAACTGTGGAACAACCAGATGTTAAACAACCAGCCGTTGAAATAGAAGAGACTGCTGTAACACAAGTAACTCCACCAGTTTCTAGTAGAGGCTTTACAGGAAGAATGACTACTCCTTCTGGAGAAACCATTAATTATAGAAGAGATATTAATGGTAAAGATTGGGAGTCTGCTGAGGCTTATCAGAATTTCCTTTCATATATGAGGGGAAAGGGTAAGGATAGTCCTGAAGTAAAAGAGTGGATGGATTACATTCAGAGTGAGATTAAAAACTCTGGAAGTAAATACAAGCTTAAAAACTTTGATGACTGGTCAAGACTGGCTGAGGATGGTAAGGTTGGTCCAGTACACCAAGCTACCTTACTTGCTGCTCAGAATTATGCAGAAAGACAAAATGCTCCTCAGCTTGAAGGCCCAGTTCAAGCACCTCAAAGTGGTAATACAGTAACTCCTTCAAGTTCAAAGGATTTCATAGATAGTTTGAATGCTGCTATTGAAGCTACAAGAGGAACACAACAAGGTACTGCTGAAGCTCCAAGAACACAGCCTGCAACACCAACCTTTGAATATAGACCCACTTGGCAAAGAATGGCTCCAGTATATGGTGCTGGTGCTATGGCACTGTATGGTATGCTTGGCAGGCCCAATTATGAAAATGCTGATGCTGTCATTGAAGCTGCAAGAGCTGCTGGTGTTCCAGTAAACATACCAGTCCAGACTATTGGAGACTATCGTGTGAGAAAGCCTTATGATGAGAGATACCTTGTCAATATGGCTAATCAGAATAGGGCTGCTGGACAAAGGTCTGTTTACAATACTTCTGGTGGCAATAGGGCTATGGATATGCTTGGAGCGATGAGTCTTGCATATAACAATCAGTTGGATTTAGGTGAAATAATGCGTCAAGCCTATCTTGCAAATCGTCAGGATGATGCTCAGGTAGCTGAGTTCAACAGGGGAACTAACATTCAGAATATGAATGCTATCAACCAGAGAAACCTTATTCAAGCTCAGCTTAATTCTCAAAGACAGGCTACTGCTCTCAGTGGTATTTCAAGAGGATATGGGGTTAGACAGGGAATCAAGGATAATTGGGATGCAGCTACTATGCAAAGTATTAATAGCCTGCTTACAAGTCTTGGTGCCATCGGCAAGGAGAATGAGGAGAACAACATACTTAAGTCAATGGCCGAGCAGGGATACTTCCCTTATTATTATGGCGATAGAAGTGTACTACAAAATGTTCCACGTACAGTCAGTAAAAATAGTGGTAATAAGTTGAACAAAAAGAAGAGGAGATTCTAACTATGCCAATACACGGAATTACAGCAACCTATCAGCCCTTCTCATTCCAAGAAAGGCTCGCTCCTCTTCAGATGATGAAAGAGGAATATGATAAGGTAAATGAGTCTCTTGCTCTCTATGATGAGCAAGCCAATCAGTATTACCAATTCCTTGATGACAACTCAAAAGCTATTGTTGACCAATATAAAAATACTCTTTCCAGAGTAGCTGGTGATATGGCATCAAGTGGCCTGAAAGCTGTTAATAGGAATACTCTCAACTCTCTCCGCAGAGTATATGCTAATGATATTCTGCCAATTCAACAAGCTGCCCAGACTGCTGGAACTATGTATGCTCAGATTAGGGAAATGCAAATGAAAGACCCTACTTTGATGGTACAAAGTATTCCTACTGTCAGTGAGCTTCGTCAAAATCCGATGGCAAGACCTTCTCTTGTATCAGGTGCTCAGCTTCAAAGTGAGGGTATTAAGGCAGCTCTTGAACTTCCAGGTATTGACTATCAAGCTATTAGCAGGTTTCTTAATGGTGATACCTCTGCTATTCCAGACATTGATGCTGCAGCCCAAAGGATTGCTGATGCTTATGGAGTTTCTACTGACCAAGCTATGGGTTATATTACTAATGGTATAATGAGTGGTCTTGGTCAAAGAGCTACTTCTTTGTATGATGCTCAGCAGAAAGCTGATATTGAGTTTGCAAATAGAATGAGATTACTTAATGCTCAGACAGGTAAGGAGTCTTATCTTGCAAGATTAAGAGCCAATGAACAAATCAGAGTTGCTCAAGAAAAGGCCAAATTAAAAACCACAACTTCATCATCTTCCAGTAAGTCTGGTACAAGAGGAAGCGGTACTTCATATAATAGACAAATGAATGGAACTGTGTATGTAAGAGGAGACCAAGAATATGCATATAATGGTTCTTTTGGTACTGCACAAAAAGATGAGGCTGAAGCTGCTGAAAAGAAATCTAAAGCAAGAGGAACAAGTGTCTATAGGCTTTCTGATGAAAACAAGGCAAGAGCACTGAGATATATTGGAGTTGATGTTCCTGACGATGTGAGCAGAGACGAACTTGAAATGCTTATTGAGGAAAACGAAAGTGCTCTTCTTGATTACACCTATAAGGAATTTGTAAATGACAGAAGACCAAAGGAAAATGAATTCAAGATGTCTCCAAAGAAGGTAAAGAGAGATGTTGGAGTGCAGGAAGTTGATTATGATGAGGATGAGGATATAACGCTTGATTAGTTATGCCAATACAAGAACCAAAAGGGCTTCCCGGCCTTAAGGGGTGGAGTGACCTCTCTGCAGAGGAAAGAGATGCTTTTAGAGCTGCTCATCCTAAGATGAGTGGAATGACTCTGAGACAACAAAGAAGTGCTTATAGGAATCAACAGTTTATTGATAGGTTTGGTAAGGATGCTTTTAACCAGTACAATCGTCAGCAAAGAGACCAGATGTATCGTGCTGCTGTAATTGGAGATGAGATTGATAATGTATTTAAGGACGACGCAAACTATAATACTATAAAAGGTCTCACTCCAGACAGTCAGTATGAGCTACTTAATAGTAACTATGCTGACGAAAGAGAAAAGCTTGAAAGGACACAAAAGTATAGGGAAGACAAGGGCTCTCTTGTAGAGGCTGTTGGTCTTATACCAGCTAAAATATATAATATTGCAAGGGAGAAAACACATCAAGTAAGGTCTAATAATACTCTCAATGAGATTGTAGCAAGAGATAATCAGAGAAAAGCTGACTCAGTTACTGATGTAACCAACGGTGTTGCTGGTGAACTTGTTGATAAGATAAACTCTGGAGAACTTACAGCACAGGATTTTTACAATACCTTTGATGAGGTTGCAAATAATACAACTTATTATAAGGCATTTAAAAATGCACACGAACTTGAGCATTACAATCTTAGTGACAAGATTAAGGACTATGCTGAGTTCTTGGCTATTCAGAATCAATACGGTACTGATGCTGCAGTGTCAAGAATGAACACAAAACTCCAGCAAAGGATTGTTGATAATCAGTCTGCTTGGGATTGGTGGGGAAGTGTAGCAAGAGGTATTGCTGGTAAAACAGTTGCTTCTTTTGGTCAGTTGGCTACAGGTATTCAGGCTCTCTATAATGCTGCTACAATAGCAGCCTCACAGGGTGATGAGGCTTCAAAGAGATGGCTCGCAAATTTCCTTGAAGGTAAAGATGAAAATGGCAATGATAGGCCTTGGTACGATAACCTTAAATATTGGAATGGCGTTGACCAATTTGGTGCTTTTGACCCGTCTAAGATTAACGAGATATACAATGCTGGTGGTGTAAGTGAGTATAACTGGGCTACTGAAGCTGGTAAGGAAATGAATTTATCTTCTGCCCTCAACGAGGGTTTGAAGATGATGGGTTATGTTGCAGCTCAAACTCTTGTTGCAAGGGGAGCTGGCAGTATTGGTAAGGTTGCTGCAAAAACAACTGGTGGTGTATTTGATACTGCCACTGGACTTTACAATGCTGCCCAGTCATCAAGAGCAGCCAATGCTATTATGAAATATGTAACTCCGGGTGTTTCGTCTGCCATCAATGCAATACCAATTTCGGTGGGTTACGCTAAAGGTAGCTATGATGAGGTGCTTCAACAAGCTACTGACAGAGCTGAAAAGGAGACTGGCAACTATGTTATGTCCAATATGGAGTCTATAAACAAAGCTATCAATGAGGGCATAACTCTAACTAAACAAGGTTTTGCTGCTGTTGAAGGTTCTGGACTTAAAGGTGTGGCTTCTGAACTTAACAATTGGGTTGTTTCTGAATATAATAACAGAGTACAACAAGGTGAGAATCCTGAAGATATTGATGTTAAAAGTCTTTATAATCAAGCTCTTACATCTTACAAAGATAGCCAAATCAGCCGTCTTTACAATGAATTCAAGGGTAGTGATACCTATAAGCAAATGATGGATGCTGCCCGTCAGGAGGCTGCAAGTGCATACGAAAGAAATGCTACTATAGAGTTTCTTCGTATGTGTGGAGTCAACTATCTGTTCAAGCAGTACCAACAAGACAAGTCTGTCCGTGCAGCAATGAATTCCAACTATCCCAATTTAAAAGTAGTTGATGAGGCTGGAAAGCTTGGAGTAAGAGGAGAAATGCTTGGCTCTGAGGTTAGTACAAAGATGGCAAGGCTTGCCCAGCCACTCAAGACTCTTTGGGGTGGTTTTGAATCCAACTACATGGATGATATAACTGCTGCTTATGCTAAAGGATTCTCTCTTGGTAGATATAATGATTATGTCAATCAGCTTCTTGACCCTGACAAAACAGCTGCTACAGTAAGTTGGGCTGCTGGATTCACTAATGCTCTTGCTCAGGCAGAGGGTGCTTTGCTTGATAAGCAGTCTTGGTATGATGGTTTCATTGGTGCTCTTGGTAGTGGTGAAGTGCTCGCCCCTTCAAGAGGATTATTCAGAGGTCTTCGTGGAGAAAGCTGGAAGAGAAACAACTATAGTGAAACCCAGCTTGCTAATATGGCCAATAAGTATGGGATTTCCATAGAGCAATATATCAATGGCGAGTTTGAGGACTATGTTAAAGCCAGAAATCCAAAAGCCACTGAAGCTGAAATTACTGAAGAGGTAAACAAGATTAGAAGAGAAGATGGCTTTGAACAAGCTGTCAGTGATGGAAGAATTGAAAGACTATCCGTTGGTGAATGGATAAACAATAGAATCTACAACCCTCTACTTTCTCAATACGGAGAATCTGCTGAAAGGGAGAGAGAATTCAAGCATATCATTGATGGTGGCAACAAGGCTATTACTGAAAAGAGACAAGCTATTGAAGATATGCTCAGGGTAGTTTATGCTACCAATAAGAAAGTTACTGCTGATAAGAGTGGTAATGTATTTGATGGTGAGGAAGCAAAGGCTCAAAGAGCTTTTGAACTTGTTTCTCTCCTCTCCGAGTGGATGGAAAGTCCTGTTCTCTCACAATCAGAGTTTGTTCAGCAATCTTGGGCTAAAGTTCAAGACCAAGCTAAGGGCAATATAACTGAAGAGGATATTCAGGATTTCTATTCTTCTGTTGAGAATAAGTCTGAGAAGGACAGACCAGATGCTGTTGAATTTGCAACTGAAAGACTTAAAAGTAATGCCCAGCAGCTTGTAAAGATGAAAGACTCCTATGATAGAGCTATGAAGAAAGAAAAGGAGTCTGATAACTATAGGGTCATTGCTCATCATAATGCTGCAAGCTATGTAGCTAAACAGCTTGCATTTAATGAGTCAATACTTGACAATAGAAAGGAAAGAAAATCTCAACTTGAGCAGGAGACTGGACTTTCAGCTAATGAAACTTCACATATTGCCATAGCTGAGTATGGTTCAAGAAAGGGTGCTGAAAATGCACTTGAAGCTATCAATGAAGAAATTGAGACCAAGAGGAAAGAGATTGAAACTATCGAATCCCTTCTCAACGAAAGAGGAAAGGGCCCTATTGCATTAAGAAGACTTAACAGACAATCAAGGGAACTTTATGCTCAGGAACTTAGAAGGCAACTGAATGAACTTGAGAGAGATAAGGCCAGAATAAATGAGGACCTTACTAACAATGCTTTTGATAGGATTCTATCCCCAGAAGAGATTCTTTCACTTTCCTCGAAGGAGAGAGCTAAGATGCTTGATAGAAAAAATAGGTCTTTCTATTCAAAAGAACAGCTTGCCAGCATTGACGAAGCCATTAAGCAGCTTGAGCTTCGTGACCCTAATGCAAGAACAAAAGTCAGAGACATTGCAAGACTTCAAGAAGCTATAGAAGATACTGAAAACTCTCAATACATCATGCAGAATAATATGGAAGCTGCTGCTGATTATTACGAGTATGCTGCTGAACTGAGAGCTGAAAGGGCTAATGATGCTCTTGCAAGACATCATTTCAGAGAAGTTGAGGACAGTATTCTTGAAGCTGAAACTGATGAAGCCAAACAAACCATTGCCAAGGCATTCAGTTCTGAAATGCTGGACAAATTCATTTCGAGGCATCCTGAAAGTACAGAACTCCTTAAGGGCATAAAGGAAGTTACCAAGGTTTCTGACGATGTGAGAGCCTCCTTGAAAGAGCTAAGTAGAGAGGAAAATGAGACTATTCAGTCAAGAGTCAGGGAAGATGGTACTGAGGATACTGCTGAAGATACTGCCAACAAGCAGGAAGAAGTTTCTCAGATGCGTGGTGCTGTCAATGACATGTGGAATAATATTCGTGATGAGGTTATTGTTAGTCCAGATGTTGTTGATGAAAAGTCCATGATGGGTGTTCTTGAAGAACTTGCTGACAGGCAGGAAGATTCGAGAGTAAAGGCACTGTACGATAAACTTCTTAATAAGCTTGAAAAGAAGCATCATGCAAGGAATTCAACTGTTGTTGAATCAAGAAAAGCTAAGGAAGCTGAAGCAAAGAGAAAACAGCAGGCTGCTAACAATGCTTTAGGTAAGAATTTTGGTTGGGATGGGTATGTGATTGGAGATACTGTTTATCATAAAGATGGTAGAGAAGGTAAGGTTGCTGGATTCATAAGATCAAAAGAAGGTGAGTCTGTTGGCTCAATGAAAGTTGCTTGGTATGGTCAGAAGGGAACTACTATTTATAATGCTGAAGATAAGTCCCTGATTTTAAAGACCAAGCCTGAAACTAAGCCAGAGACTCCTACACAACCAACACAAAAACAAGATGTTGAAACTGTTGAGGGTGAGGAAGTTGAAGAGTGGACTGATGATGGTGGGTATATTGCTCCTTCTGAAGAGAAGACCTTTGAAGTTGAAGCATCTGAGTCTGATGTTCCTCCAGTAGAGGTTAAGGAGGGACATGGTATTGATGATGCTAATTCAAATCAAGGCACTAAGAAGTATAGAGCAATTCCGGGACTTCTTGAAGGAAATGCTCTTTATAGATATACTGCTGACCTTCTTAGTAATCTCGGTATTATTGAAAAGAGAAGCGGTAAGGAAGCTAATGACTCCATGTCAAATTTCTTCAAGTGGCTTGAAAATGAACATATTGAGCTTCAAGAAATTATAGATAGAGAAATTTTTGCCATATCAAAGACCAATCCTGACATACAGTTTATGTATGCCAGAGACCCTCTTGTAGGTAATCACCTTGTTCAAGTTGTTGAATATACTGATGCCATTAAGAAGATTCACGAGCCTAACAAGGACCTTGGTGGAGTCATTGTTGCTGGAGAAGGAGAGAATGCAAAGGAATATCTTGTCATCGGTACTACTTACTCACATAATGGTATGGATGCCTTCTACAGGATTGCCAATCCTGTAAAAACTGCTGGTAAGGAGTATCTTGATTCACATCCGAATGCAAAGTTTTATGTACACCTTTCCGTACATAGCAAGATAGCAAAGATTGATGCTGGTCGCCTTGTCAAAAGACAGCTTGGGGAGGAATCTGCAAAATTCAGAAAGCTTAGCGAGCTGTTTAATGACAAAGATAGAAATCCAAGTGGTATTACATTCGATAATGCTATACTTGGTATCATGTACAATGATAAGTACTTTGTACCAAACAGAACTCCATCAGCACCAATGTTCCCTCCGGGAAAGAGTGATTCTACTCTTGGTAGAGTATTCCTGATGATTCCAGCAGCTAATGGTAATTATATACCAGTAGCACTGAAAACAAAGATTACTCTGCCTGAACTTACTCAGGGTAGATTCACTGACCAGCTTAGGGATATCCTCTCAAGAGTGATGTCCACTGACCTTGAAAGAAGAAGAGCTGCTGTAAAGGAACTTAACCGCTATATTGTTATGGATAGTGCCAATGGAGAAGTTATAAATGGCTTCTTGGTTGGTAATGATAAGCATAGCAATGTCACTCTTGTACAGAATGGAGTTAATGTAAAAAGCTGGAAAGCTGGAGAAAACATTGAAGACTTCATCAATGAGGTAATGACAAGCCCCTTTGCAGTCAACATTACTCAAAGAGCACTGAATAATCCCTCTACTCTTAGGGCTCTTGATGAGGCTGGTGTGCTTCAAACTGACGTATCCACACTCCGTACAGCTAATGCAGCCTACCAAATCTTTGAGGTTAGTGCAGATGGTAATCCTATAAGAGTCAATGTAGAGCAACCAGTTGCTCAGACTCAAAAGGAAAATCCTTCAAGAGTAACAAGAACTACCACAATAAATAAGTCTGAATACAGACTTATTGGTGGAGAGTATTATGATGCCCTTTCAAATCCAGTTACTGACAAGGCTCTTAGACTGAGTATTCGCTACAATCTGATTATTCAGCAAAGAGGTTTGCAGCCAGCATATACATCAAATAATGGTTATGACGTTTACATTATCAATGATAATGCTGGGAATCCTACTGTTGTAAGCAAGGATAAGAGTGGCAATATCAGTTTCCTCTCCAAGGAAAGAGCAATAGCAGCACTTAAGTATGTTCAAGAGCAGGCAGAAAGACTTACCAGAGCAAAAGCTGCTGAGGAGGAAATGAAAAGGATTGCTGAGGGTAAGCAAGCTATTGAAGGAGAAGAGGTTGAAGATTGGGATAATCCAGAAGCACCAAAGCCAGCTCCAAAGCCAGCAAAGCCTACTTTCATAGAGCCTAAGCATGGAGATAATGTTACATATGGTCCAGCTATTCGTCAGACTAAAATACATAATAAGTGGGAAAAGAAAGACCTTGATGTTGAGCTTCATATTAAGACAACTACAGACACCAATGGTACTAAGCTGACCAAAGTTGTTGGTTGGGGAACTGATGGGCTTGAGGTTGGCATTCCTTTAAATACTCAAGATGCTGCAGTTCTTCAAGTTCCTGATGGCTATGCTATTTCAAAGGAAATTATTGGAGATAAGCAGGTTATTGGTATTACTGAACTTGAAGAAAGAGCTGATGGTACTATAAGAGCCAATGTGTATTATAAAGACGGCCTTGGCTATTCTTATGGTTGGACTACTCTTGAGAGAGAAGGTACTCAACAACAAGCTGAGCAACCTCAGCAAAAACCAAAGGAAGAACCAAAAGCTCCACAAAAGCCTAAGTCAGACTATGACCCTAACAAGGCAACAACAAAAACACTTAAGGAGTTGCAGAGTGATAAAAAAGTCACTACCTTTGGTCAGTTGCATTCAAAGATGAGAAAGGAATTGAATGCTATTGCACAAGAGAAAGGATGGAATTGGGGTAAGACTGCAAAGGAGAAAGAGGCTTTCCTTAAAGAGAAACTCGGAGAGGGTTTCCATCCAGAAGCAATTACTGATGTTGACACATTTATAGAGAATCTTAGAAACTGTAAATAATATGGCTGCTTTTTGTGTAAACACACATTCAAAACTGTTCAAGGATACTGCAAGAAGACTTGATATTTCAGAAGACCAGCTTGAACTTATAGCTTATAAATATGGTAATCAGGTGGGGACTTTTGGTAAGTTTCCATCTGATGAGTATATTCTTGATTCTCTACAAGGAAAGCAAGATGTAAATGCTTCACAGGCTCAAGTGGAGTTGTGGAATCTTAGATATTCTCAGCCAAGAGTATTTAATACTATTGAAGAGGCAAATCAGTTTGTTCAAGATACTCAAGAGTATTTTGATAAGGATAGTATTGTTCTTACAAATACAAACGATGGTAAGTTTAGAGTGAGTGTTGCTGAACCATATAATATTTTTGACAACTATCAAGAAGCCACTAGTCTTGATGTTGCCAACGACAGGAGAATGCAGAAACTTACAGAGCTTCAAGCAGATATTGATTCCATACAAAGTGAAATAGACAATACAGACAAGAGGAGCTTTATAAACAATGCTATTAGAGCTTACAATGCAAGATTTGAGGAAGCCTTACAGGAAATTAAAAATGGGAATACTGTAACCTCAAATGCCTTTGCCTCTTTTGTTAGTAACTTTAATTCTAAGTATGCTTCGCTGATAAGTGCTGGTATTATTTCAGCATTAGATACGTCAGCGTCTCAAAGAATTATTGTATTTGATTCTGATGGAAGAGCTAAGTACAATATATCAAAGCTCAGAATAAGAAGAAATCCAACCGCAATTAAAAAAGCAGCTTCTGACCAATTACGTTCTCATCTAAGTGAGCTGAATAGAAGCCTTAATAATGCAAGAAATCAATATAGAGCAGTTGAGAAGGCATCTCTAAACGATTTCGCAGACTATCAAATAGACAATGGTTCTAACTCTACAGTAAAACTTCCAGACCAAATGACTGCTGATGAAGTTTATCAAAGACTTTCCCAGCAGTATTCTCCAGACTCGTCAGAGGGAAAGCTTTCAAGGTTGGTGTTTGATAGTCTTAAAGCAACAGGTATTACTTTTAGAGGTGTTGATATGCCTCCCTACTGGACAGGAAGATTTGTTGCAAGTGAGAATGTAATAGAGTTTAACAAGGCTCGTATTCTTGATAATACTCTTTTACACGAAGCTATTCATGCAGTTACTGTGTACTACATGAGTGCAGCTAATCGTGATGGCTTTTCTAATAGAATCAAGATAGCAATTAAGGAAATTGAGGAGTGTTATGACCTTCTTAAAAATGACTTTCTTGACCAAAATACTAAAAATGGAGGCAATAGAGAAGCTATATTTAAAGCTGCTACTAATGATGGATACTACGGCCTAACGAGTGCTACTGAACTTGTTGCTGAAATTACAAGACCATCTATAGTTTCTCTTATTAGAGACTATGATGCAAGACACAAAGGTCAAAATGTATTTCAAAGACTTATAAATGCTATTGCAGAATTCTTTGGAATCAATAAAACGTATGGAAGTCTTGAAAGAACTCTTAAGGAAGCTTTGGTAACTTTAATTACCAATCCAAATAAGGCTCTGATGGATAGGTATGCCCTTGAGAATAGAACTATAAAAGAAAATCTTGATAAGCTTAATGTTGAAAGAGATAACATTGTTACTTTTGATGATGCTATAACTTTTAATAAGCTTATTCCAGAAGAATACGATTCTGATATTGACATAGAGTATGCTGGAGAAATTTCAAGAATTCTAGATAGAGTACAAACACTAAGAGATATTCACGGTGTTTTTACTCAATCTCCTATTGGAACTGTATTTAAAGTTCCGACGGAGGATGGATATGGCTGGTTATTACTTAATGGTTCTGTTGAAGTTAATGGGAACACTGCAAGAATACTATTTAAGGCTCTAAATGGAAATTGGTTTCAAACACATACATTTGATTTAGCAACCGCATCAAATGGTGCTGTTTATATGACTAATATAAAGTCGCTGTTTGATAGTCAACAACAAACCCCCCAACAAAATTTTGCTCAACAAGTTGCTACTCAAGGTACTACACAACAATATGGAGTTGTTATTGACAGACAACTCAAGTCTAACTATGCTCAGTGGCAACAACAAAATCCTAATGGTATTATTGCCTATAGGGTTAATTTTAACAGATATAATACTCCAGAAGAAGCTGCTGCTGGAAGAATAGGTAATCCATTTTCTGAAGGTCAGGGTCAAACCAATA
>OCTW011584978.1_pt1 | contig 19814 bp, 17 predicted proteins | sample 1539671 | NCBI WGS metagenome assembly OCTW01 (sample SAMN02144230, study PRJEB22623) | gut metagenome | biome: sheep rumen | host: Ovis aries | place: New Zealand
CAGGATGCTCTGGGCACCGCGCCCTATACCTTCCTGGGCCAGGCCGCCTATGTCAGCCATACCGGCAGCAAACCCATGAATATCGTCTGGCAGTTGGAAAAACCCATCCCTGCCAAGTATCTGAAACGGGTGCAGCAGGTCATCGGATAGCAGAGGAATGATCCATGAATGAAGCGGACAAACTGGCTGTTTGTGAAGCGGTTCAGCCCCGTTCATTTTCCCCTTGACCTTGCACTTATGTGCAATGATACCATGCCGGTAAGGAGGTGGAGGTATGATTACCATCCGGGGGTTCGCGAAGCTGTGCGGCTGTAATACGCAGACGCTGCGCTTCTATGACAGGATCGGTCTTCTGATTCCGGCAAAGGTGGATGAATGGACGGGGTATCGTTACTATGAGGAAGAACAGGCCATTCAATTTGTGAAGATCAAGAATCTGCAGCGGGCGGACTTTTCAATCGAGGAGATCAAGGCCTTGCTGGGAGCGGACGACAGAGAGCTGATGGAGGCGTTTGAGCGGAAAATCCAAGAGCAGCACAGGAAGATCGAGCTGATCCGGGAAATACAAAAATCATATCTCGAAGAAACGATGGAAATGCGGAATCTCATCAACATGTTCACCGGTTTTATAGAAAAACAGGCAGATCGTCCGGCTCTTTGGGCGGAGCTGGGTCTGGATGCGGCGGGGGAGACGGAGATCAGCGCCAGGGTGCATGAGCAGATGACGGACTGGGTGACGGAAATCCGAAACAGCGCGGACGATATTGCCAGGCAGATGGACGACAGAAACCGCGCCGTCATGAAGGAAGTGATGGACAAGCTGCTCGGGAACGATGTACAGGACGATCAGAACGAGCTGATCCTCTCCCTTTCCGGAGCTGACGGGGAACCTTTGGAAGAGATTCCTTCGGACGCGGAAAAGGTGTTTACGCGGGACGGCTGGACGCACGTCAGCGAGTGGATTGACGAACTGCCGCCCATGAAGACTGACAGGAAGAAATACTTTGTCTTTACCGTTCGGGACGACAGCCCGGTGCTGGATCCCGGGTTCCCCACCCTGCTGCTGGCCGTGATGGCTGTCCGACATGACGCCGCGAAGGGAGGAATCACCTGCCGAACGGGCCGGAGCGGGGACGGGCTGAACCATTTCGCGCTGTATGTGAAATAAACCATGAAGTAATTACGGACATTTTCCAAAGGGCTGCTGCAGATGTAAAAACTGCGGCGGCCCTTTTGGGTGCTATCCGAAGATACGATACAGATGACGTGAAAAAAGCTGGAATAACCAGCCACGTCCCCGGCTGGGGATGCGCGCGCAGGCTCCTGCCCCTCCCGGTCGAATGGTTTGCGTTTTTGGCTGGTTTATTGTATAATTCAACTGTGTCCGGAAGGTGTCGCGCTCTTTACGGGAAGGCGGCGTCCGGGTATAATAATTCGGGATGGATTCCGGCACGGTTCGGCGGTCCCCGGCAGCGGCCGGGGGACAGACGCCGCTGAACATCGGGAGGATAGACAGATGGCCAAGAAGAAATTGATCATGATCGCGGACGACGAGCTGGGGATCCACGAGTCGCTCCGGATCTATCTGACCCGGGAGGGTTATGAGGTTTTTTCCGTTTTCCGCGGCGACGAGGTCATGGAAGCGTTTGAAAGGATGCGGCCGGATCTGCTGATTCTGGACATCATGATGCCCGGCCGCTCGGGGACCCAGGTCTGCGCGGACATCCGCGCCGTCAGCATGACCCCGATCATCATTCTGACCGCCAAGGGGGAAGAGGTCGACAAGCTCCTGGGCTTTGCGCTGGGGGCGGACGATTATATCGTGAAGCCCTTCAGCCCCAGGGAGGTCGTCTCCCGGATCGCGGTGATTTTCCGCCGGGTCAACCGGATGGAGACCTCCCCGGACGACAGCGTGCTGTCCGTGGGCAATATCACGGTGAACCTCAAATGCTACGAGGTCCATGTGAACGGGGAGCCGGTGGTGCTTTCGCCCAAGGAAGTGGAGATTCTCCACCTGATGGCCAGCCATCCGCGCCAGGTGTTCACCCGGGAGCAGCTGCTGGACAATATCTGGGGCTTCGACTTTGACGGCGATCCCAGGGTGGTGGATACCTCCATCAAGCGGATCCGCAAGAAGCTGCCGGAGAATGCCGGCGTCGTGCTCAAATCCGTCTACGGCGTAGGCTATAAGGTGGAAGAGTCGGATGCGTAAACGCGAAGGGATGTCCCTGCTGGCCAAGTTCTGCCTGGTCATGGCGCTGATCGTCCTGCTCGCGGGGGCGGTGATCTATGAACTGACCGGCCGGCTTTCCAGGAGCACCTTCACCCTTTCGGACCGCAAGGAACTGGAGAGCGCGGCGCAGACCGCCAGGGAAAAGCTGGCCCTGTACAACAGCGGGTGGCTGTGGCAGATGGAGCTTCAGTCCATCGTCAACCCGACCATCAACCCAGGGGACGTCTTTCTCCTGCTGGCGGACAGCAGCGGCCGGGTGATCGCCTATACGGAGCTGGGCGTGCCGTACTTCGGCTCCAGCAAGCTGAGATATTATCTGGAGCAGCTGCGCACGGGAAGCGCCATCAACCTCTCCGTGCAGGACAACAACAGCCTGGTGCTGATTCACGGGGAGCGGACGGAGGCCGGGGATTATATCCTGGCCGGCAAGCCGCTGCGCGTGTTTCAGTGGACGTTGACCAACTTTAGAAATAAGCTCCTTTTATGGCTGGTTCCGGTGCTGCTGCTGCTGATCGCTGTATTCGCTTTCGCCGGGCGGCGGGCGATGCGCCCGCTCAAGGCCCTCAAGGCAGCGGCTCAGGACGTGGAGCAGGGGAAGGCCGCCCTGGTGACGACGGACATGCCCGGGGAAATGGCCGACGTGGCGTCGGCGTTTAACCACATGTCGGCCCAGGTGTCTAAAACCATCCGCGACTTAAACCAGGAAAAGGAAAACATGCTCCGCATCCTGGAGGGCCTGAGCGAAGGCGTCCTGACCATGACGGAGGACGGCCGGGTCCTGCAGCGGAACCGGGCCTGCCTGACCCTGCTGGGCGGGGAGGACGCCCCGGCATATCAGGAAGTGTCGGACGCTCTTCGCGCGGCGCTCAAACAGAAGCGGGAGGGCTCCGGCAAGCTGAACCAGGGCAAAACGGTGCTGCAGTACGACATCACCATGCTGCCGGGCCTGGACGGGCAGAACGGCGCGATCGCCTGTATCCGGGACATCACCGAGGGCGAACGCCTGTCCCGCACCCGGTATGATTATGTAGCCAATATCTCCCACGAGTTAAGGACGCCTTTGGCCAATATGCGCGGCCTGGCGGAGGGCCTGCGGGACGGCCTGGTGACGGACGAACAGGAACGGATGCGCTATTACGGTATCATCGTGGACGAGGTCCGCCGCCTGTCCCGCCTGGTCAACGACCTGCTGGAGCTGAGCGGCCTTCAGTCCAACCCCGCCGCGTTCGAGATGGAAAAGGTCGAGCCCACGGAAATCATGTGGGAGCTCTTTGACCTGAACAAGAAAAGCTTTGCCGAAAAGCGCCAGACCCTGTCGCTGGAGGTGCCCGAGGAGGAGCTTCCCTCCATCATCACCAACGAAGACCGGCTGACGGAGGTCCTGACGATCTTCCTGGACAACGCCAGGAAATATACGCCCGAGGGCGGGAAGATCGTCCTGGGGGCCGAGCTCAGCGAGACGGACGGCATCGTGACCGGCGTCCGCTTCTTCGTGCGCGACAACGGCATCGGGATGGACGAAGAGAGCAGCCGCCTGGTGTTTGAACGCTTTCACCAGGCGGACAAGAGCCACGCCAGCCAGGGCAGCGGCCTGGGCCTGTCCATCGCCCGAGAGATCCTCCTGAAACTCAACGTCCAGATCCAGCTGAAGACCAAGCCAGGCGAAGGAAGCGAATTCTCCTTCGTACTTCCAGTACCGTGAGGAGCAGAGTGCAGAGTGAAGAGTGGAGAGTGAAGATGAAAGTTTGTTTTACAATGATCATCCACCATATCTCATCTTCACTCTTCACTCTGTGAGCGAAGCGAACGAAAACTCTCCACTCTATGAGCGAAGCGAATAAAAAGGGGTGTTTGCCATGTTTGGGAAAATGATGAACAGCTATTACTACGGCAAAAGCGGGAAAGGGGACTTCCAGAAGGAAGACCTGCCGCACAACCGCTGGCAGCTCTTCTGGGCGATGCTCCGGGTGCGCTTTGCCAGCCTGAGCCGTATGAACCTGATGGTGCTGCCGGTGTTCATCCCGCTGATGGGGGTGCTGCTGGTCAACGGCCTGCGCGGAATGCAGGTGCTGAACCTCGCGGTCGGCTTCCAGCAGTCCATCGAGCAGGGCACGGAGCTGGGCGAAGAATATACCGAGGAGATCATCGCCATGTTCCAGACCGCCCCGTATTACGCGGACGGGGTGTTTAACCTCGCGGCCTTTGGGCGGGACATTCTCCAGTCTATTCTGATGCACGTGATGATCTGGCTGATCCCCTGCATTCTGATCACCGGGCCGGTGGAGGCCGGCATCGCCTACGTCCTGCGCAACTGGGCGCGGGACGAGCACGCCTTCATCTGGTCCGACTTTAAGGACGCCGTCAAGGACAACTGGAAGCAGGGCCTGGGGATTTCGGCCATCACCTCCGTGATGCCGGTGATTGTCTATATCAGCTGGCAGTTTTACGGGTCCATGGCGGAAAAGAGCGTATTGTACCTCGTTCCGCAGATGCTGATCATCATCCTCGGCGTCCTGTGGTCCCTGGCGTTGATCTTCGCCTACCCGCTGATGGTGACGTATCAGATGTCCTTTACCCAGCTGATCAAGAATTCCATCGTCCTGGGCATCGGCCGGCTGCCGCAGAGCGTTGGCATCCGCCTGCTGACCCTGGTCCCGATGGCCCTGTGCCTGGCACTGTTCCTGTTTACCGGCGTCGGAATGTACGGGCTCTTGATCCTGGGCGGCTATTATATCCTGATCGGCCTGACGCTCCACCGCTTCATCTACGCCTCGTTCTCCAACGCGGTGTTTGACCGCTTTATCAATTCCCGCCTGGAAGGCGTCCGGGTGAACCGGGGCCTGGCGGAGGACGACGAGGAATACGAGGACGAGGAAGAAGAGCACGAAGCGGGAGAAACCGCCGAGCCTGCCCGGGACCAAGAGGAAAACTGATGTATACCGATTTCGCCTCCGTCTATGACCGGCTGATGGCGGACGTCCCTTACCGGGAATGGGCGGCGTATTACGCGGAGCTATTGGAGCAGGGAGGCGTAGCCGGCGGTTCCGTGGCCGAGTGCGCCTGTGGAACTGGGAGCCTGACGGTGGAGCTGGCCCGGCGCTACCCCAAAATCACCGGCATCGACCAAAGCGGGGAGATGCTGGCCCGCGCCATGGAAAAAGCGCGGAGCAGGGGCCTTTTGCTGCCCTTCATCCGCCAGGACATGCGCAGGCTTTCCCTGCCGAGAAAAGCGGACGCCATTCTTTGCACCTGCGATGGGGTCAACTACCTGACCGGAGCGGCGGACGTAACGGCCTTTTTCCGGGCGGCCCTGGCGAACCTGAAGCCGGGCGGTCTCCTCGTTTTCGATGTATCGACCCCCTATAAGCTGGAGCGGGAGCTCGGCAGCTGTGTCCGGGCCCTGACGGACGAGGACGTGGCCTACATCTGGCAGAGCGGGTTTGACGCGGAAAAGTCCCTGCTGGACATCCGCATGGACATCTTTTCCCGGACCCCGTCCGGGGAATATCACCGGATCGTGGAGGAACAGACCCAGCGGGCCCACAGCCGCCCCGAGCTGACCGAATGGCTGACCGCCTGCGGCTTTGAAGAAATCCGCTTTTTCGGCGACCGGACGATGACGGAACCGGATGAAAAAGAGATCCGGTGGCACGTGAGGGCCAGAAATAAAAAGTAGGAAGTAGGAGGTAGGAAGTAGGAGATGAACAGTTGTGCTGTCGAACGTTGTCATCAGTAGATAAAACCTCCTACCTCCTCCTTCCTACCTCCTACCTTGTCCTTTCTCCCTCCTAACTGAACAATTCTCAAGGAGTTAAAATCGTTATGTCTTTTGTACAGCCCAAGGATGAAATGCTTCGCCTGACCCTGATGGATGGGCAGGCGCGGGTGCTTTTGTGCCGGACGACCCGGCTTTCTCAGAAAATGGCGTCGATCCATATCCCTTCGGATACGGCCTGCGCCGCCCTGTCCCGCCTGATGAGCGGGACGCTGATGCTCAGCGTCATGATGAAAGGGGAAGAGGACTCTGTGACCGTGACGGTCGCCGGGGACGGACCGATCGGCAAGATGACCGCCGTCGGCCGCGGCGGGGACGTCAAGGTGACGGCGGACTATCCCCAGCAGGAGGTGCCCCGCAGGGCCGACGGCCATCTGGACGTCGGGACGCTGGTGGGACATCACGGCCGGCTGAGCGTCATCAAGGACATCGGCCTCAAGGAGCCCTATATCGGCCAGGTCAATCTGGTGTCCGGGGAACTGGGGGAGGACTTCGCCCAGTATTACACCGTTTCCGAGCAGACGCCCTCCCTGGTCGCCCTGGGGGCTCGGGTGTCCGATGGGATGCCCCTGTCCACCGGCGGCATCCTGGTGCAGGCCATGCCGGGCTGCGAGGAAGAGACGCTGAACCAGCTGGAGCTCCGGTCCATGCTGTTCGCCGATATCAGCCGGGAGCTGGCGGAAAACGACCTGATGGACCTGGCCAACGCCTGGTTTGACGGCCTGGAGCCCCGTCTGGAGGGCCGGCAGGAGCTAAATTACCGCTGCGACTGCTCCAGGGAGCGGATGGAAAGGGCCCTGGCGGCCCTGGGCCGGGAAGAACTGACAGATATTCTTCATACTGACGGCTACGCGACGCTCACCTGCCATTTCTGCCGGACATCCCGTGTGTTTGACGAAAACGACCTCAGGCGGCTCCTGGAAGAGGGAAGCGCGGATGCCTGAAAGAGATAACATCGTCCCCTTTGAGCGGCCTGCCGGCTATTGGGTGCGCCGCGCGCGCCGCCTGCAGGACAGGGATCGGCTGCCAGAGGCGTCCGCCATGCTGCGGGAGGCCTACCGTCAGTCCAAAGATGAAAAGATCGCCCTGGAGCTGGCGGAGACCAACTGCGGCATGGGCTCCTACGCCGCCGCCCGCAGGATCGCCGAGGATCTGCTTTCCAGGGACCCGAACTGCACCGGGGCCTATTACATCATCGGCCTGGTTTCGCTGGCCTACGACGACGAGCGCCTGGCGGACGACGCCCTGGCCACCTGTTTAAACAAGGACCGTTCCGGGGTCTACGCGGAAAAGGCGCAGGTGCTGCTGAACGATTACATCTGGCGGATCGACCCGGTGTTTCCCCGCGCCGCCCGGGCGGAGGTCCTGCACGCGCAGGCCCTGGACGCCCTGTGGGACGGAAAGCGGGAGCGCGCCGAGCAGCTGCTCACTCAGGCGGTCAAGCAGGGCAAGCGGCCCCAGGCGGAAACCATGCTGGGGGAAATGTACCTGCGCCGCGGGCAGGTGAAGGAAGCCCTGCGCCTGTTTCAGAAGGCGGAAAGTAAACTGCCGGGCAGGCCGACCCAGCGTCTGCTGCTGGCCCAGGCCCTCTGCGCCGGCGGCCGGCCGGGGCTGGCGGCGGAGTGGCTTAAAAAGATCCTGCCGATGTGCGAGAGCATCCCGGAGCTGGCCCTGGCGGCGGAAAGCTGCCTGTATGCCGGGCGGAAGGACCTGATCCTCCGCCGCATCCGGGAGGTCCAGAAGGAACTGCCCCTGTCCAACGACCTGGAATACCTGCTGGCCGCGGTCTGCGCGGATACGTGGGATTTTGACCGGGCGGTCCGCCATCTGATGATCATTCTGAACCGCGACCCGGAGGATGGGGACGCGCTGGCGGCCCTTCGGGTCATCGGGCTGGGCCCGGTGCCGCTGGACAGGCCGCCCGTGGCTTCGTTTGTGTACGACCTCTGCGCCCGCCCGCCGGTCAAGGGGGACGCCGCCCTCAAACGCCTGGCCCACGGGCTGACCATCAGCCTGGGCGGGGCCCTGGGCTGGCGCACCGTATGGAAGATGACGGAAAACGCCTGGAGCCGCCTGAGCCCGCTTCAAAGAAGCGTCTGCGACCGGGACAGGGACTGCTGCTGGCAAAACGCCTTTTACCTTTGGCTCAGAGAGCGCAGCGGGGTCCGCTGGCTGCCCCAGAAGGCGGCCCTGTACCGGAAATCCCGCCAGGTCCGGCGGGTCCGCCGCATGAAGCGCTATATTGAAAAGCAGGAGAACTGGAGAAGGATCAAATGAAACTGATCGATTTTGACGGAGCGTTCGAAGCTTATCTGCAGGACTGGTTTATGCGCAGCAAGGGCCTGTTCCGCACCTATGACGAAATGGAAGACCAGGTGCCGGAGGTGTACCAGACCTTCCTGGATACCCCGGCCGATTTCCTGGACGGCCAGAAGCCCGGGGAGTATTTTGAGCGCTTCTCCGACCCGGATGAACTGACCAGATGGATGGTCGACTATGAGAAGGCGGGCGTTCCTGTGCCGGACATGCTGCTCAACCGCATCTCGGAGCTGGGCGCTCTGGCCGAGCCTGGGCTGACGGCCCTGCTGACGCGGACGGAGCTGCCCGCCGCCGCGCGGATGAACGCGGTTACCCTGCTTCGGGAAGTGGGCAGCGAAAAGCCGGCGGACCTCTATATCCGCTGGGTGCAGAACTTCGACGGCCGGGACGAGCTGACGGAAAACGCCCTGGAAAGCCTGCAGGCCATGGGCGGGAACATCCGCAAGGCCCTGCTCTCCGCCCTGCCCGAAGCGTCGGACGAGGGAAAAGCGGCCATCCTTTCCATTCTGTCCGAAAACTGCGCCGACGAGCGGGCCGCGGAGATCGCCATCGACCTGTTTGAGCGCCGGCGGGACCTTCAGGCCCAGCTGGCCAGCGTGCTGGGAAGGCTGGGCAGCGAAAAAGCCCTGCCGGCCCTGCGCCGCGCCGCCCTGGACGAGGAAAACGGATACCTGGTGTATATCGAGCTTCGCAACGCCATCGAGCAGCTGGGCGAGGAAGCGCCGGAGCGCTCCTTCAGCGAAGACGATCCGGAATACGCCTCCCTGAGGGATCTTGAAAAATGAAAACAGTATGTGAGCATTGCGGCACCGTAGCGGCGGAGGGGGAACTGTTCTGCCGGGCCTGCGGGGCCATGCTGCCGGTGCGGGACCTGAGCGGCGGCGCGGCGGCGATCCGGCAGGGCCGCGCCCGCGCTGCCTCCCGGCCGTCCTACGGCTCGGAGCAGGCGGCCGCGGCGGCCCCGCTGGAAACCCTGGACGACGCGGACCGGGTGGAGCACGCCCTGATGGGCCGCCAGACGATCCAGGTCCATACGCCCCGCAAGCGTACCGGGATCAACTGGGCGCTTCTGTTTACAATGCTTTTGGCCCTGGTCATCTTCGGCGTGGCGGGAGGGTACATCTACCTCCGGGCGACGCCGGGCGGCCAGAAGATCCTGGCCCGCCTGGGCTACGAGGCCGATACGACCGCCATGTGGGACATCGGCGCGGAATACATGGACCAGGGCTATATCGAACGGGCCATCGCCATCGAGGAGGACGCCTTTCAGCGCGAGCCCAACCGGGCGGACATCTACGAGCGCCTTCAGCAGCTGTGCGAGGCGTATGAAATGGCGGAGCGCCCGGCCGACGCCGAGCGGATCTATACCATCATGTACCAGCAGGTGGATAAAACGAATCCCGTGGCCTATCAGAACATCCTTCGTCTGATGCGCGCCCAGGACCGTCTGATGGAGGCGGCGGAGTTTCTCAAGGTCGCCTACGCGAACACCGGCCTGTCCTCCTTTGAAACCGAACGCCTGGAGCTGATTCCGGCCGCCCCGGTCACCGGGGAGGACGTGGCGGCGGGCCGCTACAAAAAGGACGTGTACGTGACGTTGCTCAGCGAGCAGGGAAACGATATCTATTACCTGAAGCTCGACACCAACAAAAAGCTGCAGGAAGGGGAAAAGGAACCCACCCTCCCGGAAGACGGCACCCTGTACGAAAAGCCGATCCATCTGGAGGAGGGCGGATGGGAGATCAGGGCCGTCTGCGTGTCCACCGACCTGGTCAGCGACGAGCTGGACGCCAAATACGTGGTCACCTATCCTTCGCCGGACGCCCCGAAGGCTTCCCTGGCGCCGGGCACCTACCAGCAGCGCCAGCGCCTGCGCCTGCGTCTGACCGAAAACGACCCAAGCATCAAAATCTTCTACACGATCGACAGCACGCCGCCGACCATAGAATCCCCGATCTATGATGAAGACGGCATCCTGCTGCCGGGCGGCCGGGTGGTCTGCCGGGCTGTGGCCGTCAAATATTACAGTGAGGACGTCTACAAGGTTTCCAACGAGATGAGCGTGGAGCTGCAGATCAACAACGTACATTTTGAAAACTATTACTTCAACGACAACGCCGGCCGGAATTCGGACTATATGGACGGCGCGCAGATCATGAAAACGACCCAGGAGCAGTTCATCCGGAAATTCGGAAATCCGCTGGAAAACCAGCGGATTACGGACCCAGCGCTGACCGGCACCACCTACAGCCTGACCTATCCCTGGGGAGAGGCGCGCTTCTATGTGGGGGAAAAGGGAACGCTGCTGTACTATCTGAACACCACCGACCCGCTGACCGGTCCCCGCGGCACCAAAGTCGGGATGACTGAAACCCAGATCACGGAAAAGTTCCGGGACATGGGCCAGAAGGCCAACCAGACCGGAAGCCGCAGCTTGTATGTGGACAACAGTCAGAAATGCTACGGCAACATTACCGCGCCGGAAACGGACAGGGAGCGCGCTCAACGGCTGTATGAGGAAAAAAGCGGGTCGATGACGGAGGAACAAAAGAGGAAAGAGGAAGCGAGAATCAAAACGCTGGACGATGAGAAAAAGAGAAACTGGGATATCGTTTATTGGTACGTGGACAAGCAGTACGAAGCGACCATCTCCATCTGGTATTATATGAGAGACGGGGTTTGCCAGGAAATTACCAACCGTTTCCGCATTAACTGACGTATTTGGGGTTCAGCGGCTGCGGGCTTCCGAGGGCAAGGAGGGGTTATGAGCAGGATCATCGCGATCAATTCCAATACCTATCACGGGTTTTCGCTGGAAGAGGCCGTCCGGGGCATTGCGGACGCCGGCTTCCACTATATCGAGCTCACGGCCACCAAGGGCTGGACGGAGCACGTGATGCCGGACCAGCCGATGCGCAGGCTGCTGCGCGTCCAGGACATGCTCCGGGACGCGGGGCTGATTCCCTTTGCCATGAGCGGTCACACCAACCTGACGGACCCGGAACGGACGCGGGACTTTACGGACAACATCCGTCTGGCCCATTTCTTTGGGTGCCGCTATATCGTGTCCTCTATCGGCGAAGCCCATCTGAAGGACAACCATACCGCCAACGCGGAGGAAACGGTCCGGTGCATCGCCGCCTTTGTCCCGGAGCTTGCCGCGCGGGACATGATGCTGGTATTGGAAACCCACGGCTACGACCACGGGACGGGCCAAATCCTTTCGGACATCGTCGCCCGGGTGGGCAGCGACCGGGTGCGGATCAATTATGATACGGCGAACGTGATTTTCTACGGCCGGACGGACCCGGTACGGGACCTTGCCGCCTGCGTAAACGACGTGGCCTATCTCCATATTAAGGACAAGGCCGGGGCGGACGATGTATGGGACTTTCCCGCTCCCGGCAAAGGCCGCGTCGATTTCGACGGGATCTTTGACGTCCTCCGCCGGGCGGGGAACGAGAGCCCCTTCTCCGTGGAAATCGAGTTTACGCCGGAGGGCCCGGGAAGCCTGGCCCAGGTGGACCAGGCCGTGCGCGACAGCGCCGCTTTCTTCCGGGCCAAAGGTTTTGTTATTTGACGGGAGGAGAAGAGGATGAACATACTGCTGGCGGGCGCGGGGGGAATGGGCTCCGCCCATTTCAGAAATTATCAGCAAATCAAAGAGGCGCATGTGCAGGCGCTGGTCGGCGTTTCCGAGGCGGACCGGCGGGCTGCGGCGGAGTGGGGCCTGCCCCTTTATGAGACGATCACGGAAGCGGTTCAAAAAGAACCCGTGGAGATCGCCGACCTCTGCGTGCCGACCTATCTGCATGAGGCGCTGGCGCTGGAGGCCTTCCGATGCGGGCTGCATGTGATCACCGAAAAGCCCTGCGCCCTGAGCGTTCGGAGTGCGGAAAACATGTTCCGCGCGGCGAAAGACGCGGGCAGACAGCTGTATGTGGCCCAGGTGGTGCAGTTCACCCGGGAAACGGAGGTCCTGCGCCGCATCGTCCGGGAGGAGCCCTACGGAAAGCCGCTGGACGGCTTCTTTGAACGCCTCAGCTTGAAACCCGCCTGGTCTCAGGGCGGCTGGCTGCTGGACAGGGAAAAGAGCGGCCTGGTGCCCTTTGACCTCCATATCCACGACCTGGACCTGATCGTGAGCCTCTTTGGCAAGCCGGACCATGTCCAGGTGTCGCCCTGCGCGGCCAACCAGGGCATTCAGGATCATCTGCGCGTCGGTTACGCGTGGAAAAACGGCCTGACGGTCTGCGGGGAAGCCGCGTGGTTCAACGCCGCCATTCCCTTTACGGCCCGCTGGCGGGTGTATTTTGAGCGGGGCATGCTGATCTACGACGGGAACACGGTGACCGGCTACAGCGCTGACGGCGCCAAAACCGTCTTTGATACGGCGGACCCGGTACAGATCGCCAGCGGTATCAACCTCCCGGCCAACGGCTGGTTCTACCGGGAACTGACCCATTTCCTCGCCTGCGCCGAAAAAAACGAACCCTCGCCCCTGGTCCCGGAAAGCCAGGTCCTGGCCGTGCTCAGCGTGGCGGAAAAGCTGCCAGCGTAAAAATGAAATAAAGAAGGATACAAGAAAGGGAGCTGTCTCGGCTCCCTTTCTTGTATCCAATGTCAGCACATACAGAATATGGCCATCTGTATCGTATATGCCAACCGTCATGTATGATCAGTCCATCGTATCTGCCTGTCTATCCAGCTTTCCTGTTTTGCTTCGTGAATCACATCCCCCGGCAGAAGATGACCGATTAGCAGCGGGGAGGCGGGGTCGTGCTGCGCCATGTTCCGCCGCACGGTTTCCGCGTCATAGTTGGCGTAGCAGTATCGGCACAGGTGGCCGCAGGTGTTGTATGCGCCGATGTCTCCGCCCAGAAAGCAGGAGCATTCCTTCCGCGCCGGGGTCTGCCTGGGCGCCTTCAGATGCTGGCCGATGGCCTCTTCATACATGGGGATGGTCATGCATCCGCTGCAGTCCGCGCCGAATGGGGCCAGCTCGTTTCCCTCCGCGCAGGGGCGAATGGTCATGCCGTACTGCTTCCCGATCTCCACGAAGGCTTTGCCCAACGTCAGGCGGTCTTCGGCGCTGACCGGCCTTACCTCCGGGAAGTTCCGTTTCGTCTTTTCGTACAGATCAATGAAGCTGATGACTGCTGTGTTTGTATGGCCTGACAGGGCTTTCGCCATGTATGCAAAGGCCCGGATGTGCCGCTCCACCGGATAGGCCTCGCTGATGAAAACCGGGTCGTACCGCCAGCCCATGCAGGCGGGACCGACGATTTCCGCCACGCGCCTGAAGCTGTCCAGTACCTTCAGCTTGTTCGGCACATGCGGCTCGATCTCTTTTCCGTAGGGCGTGATGGTCACATACCAGAACTGATGAAAAGGCTTCAGCAGCTCCATATATGGGAGCATCGGCTCGGGATTCTTGGTGCAGAAGCCGATGCAGTCCACCACGTCGGGCGTCAGGCGGTAGCGGGTGACGCTTTGGGGATTGTAGGGATTCCGCACCAGCACGAAGCCAGCCCTCAGGCGGTTGGCAAACCATTCGGCATAAAAGGCGGGAATGTCCGTGCGCTGGCCTGTGTTGATGATCATGGAATCAGCTCCCGAATCACCTGGGACGAATCTCCTCCGATCACGATGGAGCGATCCTTGATTTCCGCCGGCACCGGGCTTTCCTCCATGTTCAGGCAGGCATAGACCGCGTTCTCGTTCCGGTACGCCTGCTGCCAGAAATTGTATTTGATGATGCCGGGCGTGTTGTACCCAACGCCGATCTCCAGATAGAGAACCTTCTTTTCCTCGTGCGCCGCGGCCCAGGCTTCGTATGCCGCCGCGGCGGCCTGCCAGCCATCGTCCTCCACGAAGCGATCGTCCGCGCGCAGGTTGGTGGTCAGGGGCCGCCCGCAGTTGGGGCATTTGGGCAGCAGCTCCGTGGGGATGCGCATGGCGGCGGCTCTGCCCTCCGGCAGGGTGAGGGCGTTGCCCTCTCCGATCACGAAGCCCTGAGAGAGGATCATCTGCCGGACCATCGCTTCATTGTCCCAGGTCTTCTGACAGCAGGGCTTGCTGCATTGGAACAGCCCGTAATCGCCCTGGGTGTAAAAGAGGCGCTTTTTATCAAACCCAGCCTTCTGGAAGCAGTGATCCACATTCGTCGTCAGGACGAAGTAATCCTTGTTCTTCACCAGCTGGAACAGGTCCTGATAGACGCTCTTGGGCGCGTCCATATAGCGGTTGACCCAGATGTTCCGGCTGAAAAAGGCCCAGAATTCCTCCTGTGTTTCATAAGGGTAAAAGCCCCCGGAGTACATGTCGCGAAAGCCGTACTTTCGCCCAAAGTCCCCGAAATAGCGGTCAAACCTTTCTCCTGAATAGACAAACCCGGCCGCGGTAGAAAGGCCGGCCCCCGCGCCGATCATCACCGCGTCCGCATCCGCGATGATCCTTTTCAGTTTCATGGTTTTCTGATCCATGGTCTTCACTCCTTGCCGTCCCATCACCGGGACGGCAGCTTCATTATATGCAGTTTTCTCTGCTTTGACCAGTAGGCACTATTTGGTGCCTTGGTTACAAAAAGGTGCCTGCCGCGGCACGTCCTTCCGCCGGGTCTGGTTGGGGCGCAGAGATCCTTCCCGCTGATTTATTCTTCCTCCCGCACCAGCTGCTGATAGTGGACGCCCCAGGCCCGCATGGCATGGAGGATGGGCCGCAGGGAGTTCCCCAGCTCGCTGAGCGCATATTCCACCCTGGGCGGCACCTCCGGAAACACGGTGCGGGTGATGATGCCGTCTTTCTCCAGGGCGCGGAGATTATCTGTCAGAACCTTCTGGCTGATGCCGGGAATGGAGCGCAGCAGCTCATTGAACCGCCACGGGCGGTCCAGCAGGTTGCGAAGAATCAGCAGCTTCCACTTGTTCCCAATCAGCTGGACAGTCGTTGCCACCGGGCAATCCGGCAGTTCTTCTTTGGTCAGCATACACAGCACCTCCAAAAGAATGCACACTCATTTCTGAATGTTACATTCAGTTTACTGTGCAATAGGTATGATGTCAATACGTACAGAGAGTGGTTGTTTGAATAATGTAAACAGTATAGACAAATGGAAATGACAGGTGTAAACCATATTCGAGGTTAAAAAACAAAAGAATAGAAATAATAAGGAGATAATGCCAGATGCTACAGGAATATATCACTAATTTGTACTCATATAAGAATAAAATGCCACAATTAATTGGTCATCTTTCCATTGAGAATCTCAAACATTTTCTCGATGGTACTCTTTTTACGTTGAAATTATGCGGACATCATGAAGTTGTATCTTTACTGACTCGTCCCTGGTGGGATTATGTTTACCTTTATTATGGTATTCATCCATATGAAACTACTGTCGGATGGTATATAGTCATCCGGGAACATTCCGAAAATGAAGAAGAAGCCATCCAAATGTTTTTTATTCTCTTAAAAAAATATCTAAGTGAATATTATCCGGATATGCTGGAGAAGGTGCAGGCACTGAATCGCGAGAACTTTGCGATTCGGCAGCATCTGAAATACGTGGATCAGTTCAGTCAAACTGACAGGTATCTGGCCCTGACCTATGAGGATACCTTAGACATGGCCCGGGAGCTGGCACCATTGGTGCAGCCGGACGCGGACGATCCCAAGGCGCTTCGGTTTGACGCGCTGATGTACGGCATCGAGCTGGCTTATCTCGCCGGCAAAAAATACAGCCGCGCCCGCAGCGACCTGATGAAGAAGGTCGGCGCCGTGGCCAGCGTTGCCAACATTCCGGAAATCATCGCTCAGCAGGAGCTGATCCAGAAGATCCTGACCACAGATTATGTGGAGAATGCAGGCATCAACGAATTCGAACATATCCGCGAAAACATCCGCGATCTGATCAAGTATATTCCGATCAGCCATATTAAGTATGAAACCAATTTTGACGATGAGATCCTTTCCATGGAGTGGAACGATGCCGACCTGGAAAACGACGATCTGAAAAACTACAAGGCAAAAGCGGAGTTCTATGTGCGCCAGCACCAGGATCAGGCCGTCATCGCCAAGCTGAGGAGCAACATCCCCCTGACCGAGTCGGATGTGGCTGATCTTGAGCGCATCCTTTGGAGCGAGGTTGGCACCCGGGAGGATTATGAGCGGGAGATCGGCGCGGTTCCCCTGGGCGAGTTTGTCCGTAGCATTGTCGGCATGGACATGGCCGCCGCCAAGACCGCCTTCGCGGAATATCTGGACACCACGCGGTTGGACAGCCGGCAAATCTATTTCGTCAATCAGATCGTGGAATACATCGTCCACAACGGCCTGATGAAGGACATGTCCGTCCTCCAGGAGCCGCCGTTTACCGATCAGGGAAGCATCGTAGATGTGTTCACTGATCTTTCCGTGTGGATGGGCATCAAAAGAGTGATTGATCAGGTGAATGCAAATGCTGTGGCGGTATAGAAAAGAACATGTTGGTCCTGCTGTAGACAATTCGGATTATGGAATGCTGTTTGATTTCAAGCTTCTATTATGTAGCTAAAGCGACTATATAGTGAGGCAGTAAAATTGTTGACGGGCAACCGATTGTTTTATTGATTTTACTAGCAGAGGTGTATTGTCAATGAACCTAGGCTTCCACAATTCATGGAACAGCAAATTTCACAGGCAGACTATGTTTTAATAATTTGCACGCCTTTACCTTAACAGCTGTTCTGTATTTCGTATATTCCTTAATATACTTGTATCAGCTTTATCAAACATAGCATCTTGAAGCTGCTGCATGGCATTTCTTCTACCGAGTGCAGTGATCACATGATTTGTGTCATAAAATCGTCTATTAAGTTCTGCAAAAAAACAATTCTTAAAGTGGCAATTTCCTGGTTTCCATTGACAACGCCCTAGTATCACAAGCGCTAAAGTTCCAAGCCGTCAGGATCATTTAAAAGAGCCTCCGGCTCTTTTATTTTTTCACGGTCCTCGCCCTGATGCAGCGAACGGTACTCGCTGGGGGTACAGCCTTCGGTCTTGCGGAAGATGTGGGAGAAGTGGGAAGAGGATACGAAGCCGGCGGTTTCTCCGACGTCGGAAATGATCATGTTGGTTTGGAGAAGCAGCTCTTTTGCCTTTTCGCACCGGACCAGATGATGATAATTCAGCGGCGTCATGCCTGTGTGGCGCTTGAAGGTCCGCATCAGGTAGCAGCCGTTTACAAACAGCGCTTTGGCCATCTTTTCCAGGGAAAATTTTTCTTTACTGTGCGTTTCAATGTAACGCTGAGCGGCCTCGGCGAGCGCCGAACCGCTGTTTTGCTGTTTCGTCAAAGAGGCCTCACGCCTTTCTTTTGTGCCTAAAGATTAAAGGAAACTAATTACGAAAAATATATTAGCATAAACCAACAGATCTGTCACGTGTTTTTTGATAAACAATGATACAGAATAGAATTTGTATTAAATATGTCAATATCAGGATAACGGAAGTCGATCCAAATGTGATATGATACCACATGTGTTAGATAAATCTAACATTCTTGCCTGTTCAAGGACTTTGAACAGCGCGGAAAGGAAGACCCATGTGATGGAGAAAAGATGTTTCGCCGCAAAACTGATTTGCGGCTCAATGGTGATGATCCTGCTGCTGTCCCTGTGCGCGTTTGCCGAGGAAGCCCCGTCCACCCGCTGGGCGGACGCGTCGGACGCCATCGACAAATACCTGGACGCCGCTTTTGAAAGCTATCTGGACGGCGACGCCAAGACCGCTTATGACAACGTAAGCAACGCCTATTTCCGGGTATATGAAACCACCGGCTTTGAGCGCCAGACCATGAGCTATGTTTCCGGCAACCGGAAAAACGCGGTGGAAATGCAGTTTTCCGCCTGCAAGGCGGCGGTCAAAAAGGAAAACAACGTTCAGGAGACCATCGTCTCCGTCAGAAGCGCTCTGCAGAAGCTCAAAACCATGATCCGGGAGGACGGCAACAAACTGGCGGCCATGCAGGGCGGCGTACAGAGCGAAACCAAGTATTACAAACGCGGCGAGCTGGTATCGACCGATCCTTACCCGGAATACTCCGCCGATCCCAACGCGGTCCAGAAATACGCCAGCTGGTATGAAGCAGCGACGCTGGTCAAGGAGCTGCTGGACACCGCTTACATTGGCTACCTGGACAAGGATTTTGACGCGGCCCTGGACAACCTGAACACCGCCTTCTATTCGGTCTACGAGGAATCCGGCCTGAACCATAAGATCTATACGGACCTTTCCCTCAAAGACCGACAGAAGATGGACGGATACTTTTCAGACCTTCGTGGCCTGATCGCATCCGCACAGACCAAGTACCAGAAGAACAAATACCGCACCACCACGGACGGGGCGAAAAACCTGGTTTTAAAGCAGGCAAAAGCCCTGGACACCAAGGCGGCGGAAGAAAAGGCCGCCGCCGCGGCGCAGGCGGGCGAAGCGGCGGCTCAGCCTCAGGAGGAAACCAAGCAGGCTGACCCGAAGCTGGCCACGTTCCTGGGTGCCTTCGGCATCATCGTCCGGGAAGGTCTCGAGGCCATCCTGATCATCGCCGCGATCATCGCGTATCTGGTGAAGAGCGGCAACGCTAAGAGCCTGAAGAATGTGTACATCGGGGCGATTGCCGGCATCGCGGCCAGCTTCGCGGCTGCCGCGGTGCTGGCCTGGGCCAAGCAGGCCTTCGTCGGCGCGGGGATTGCGCAGGAGATCATCGAGGGTATCACAGCCCTGATCGCCGTCTGCGTCCTGTTCTACGTGAGCAACTGGATGATTTCCAAGGCCGAGGCGGCCTCCTGGAGCCGCTACATTGACGATAAGGTGCAGAGCTCTGTGGAACAGGGCAGCTCGTTTGCCCTGGCCTTTACGGCCTTCCTCTCCGTGTTCCGGGAAGGCGCGGAGGTGGTGCTCTTCTATCAGCCCATGCTTTCGGAGGGCAACCCCGGCATGGTGTGGGCGGGCTTCGCTGCCGGCTGTGTGCTGCTGGTGTTCGTCTATCTGGCCATCACCAAGCTGTCCATCAAGCTGCCGATCAAGGTGTTCTTTACCGTCACCTCCATCCTGATGGCCGTCATGTGCGTTTCCTTCCTGGGCAGCGGCATCAAGGAGCTGGCGGAGGGCAACGTGTTCGACCTGACGCTCCGTGTCCCCGGCGTGCCGGAAAACGATGCCATCCAGATCTTCGGCATCTATCCTTGGCTGGAGACCCTGCTGCCGCAGCTGATCCTGGCCATCATCCTGCTGGTCACCTTCATGATCGCCCATTACCGCGGAAAGATCGACGCCGTCAAAGCCGAATGCCAAAAGAAACCCCAATCTCCCAAACCCCAAAAGCAAAAAGCCTGACCCTCCCATCTTTCCACTCCTAACCACTAACTCTATCTTCACTCTCCACTCTCCACTCTCCACTCTTCACTCTCATCCAGTGCCTGCCGGCCCGTTCTTCGGTGAAAACTGTCC
>OCTW011461196.1_pt1 | contig 19805 bp, 19 predicted proteins | sample 1539671 | NCBI WGS metagenome assembly OCTW01 (sample SAMN02144230, study PRJEB22623) | gut metagenome | biome: sheep rumen | host: Ovis aries | place: New Zealand
AACTATCTCCTTTTCTTTTTTCAATACTCCCAGCCATTACCTTTTTCACCTCCTTTCAGGCATACCTATGGGTGGGAGGGAGAATAACATGTTGTTAACTTAACAAATAATATCATATTTGTTAACGATATGCAATAGATATTAATAAAAAAATGTAATGTAATAAAAAGTAGAAAAATGTCGAAAATAAAAACCTTGAATTCATTGGAAATACTGGATTATTTACAGAAAAAATGATATAATACGACAGAGGTAAGATGAAAAATGAATTTAAGAGATTTAAGAATAATATATAATAAAGTTCCACAATTTATGCAATATAAACAAGGACAAATACTTGGATTATACATGATTTTTGAAAATGGTTTTGTTCAATTTGCTGTTGAAGTAAAATATATAGATAAAGAGTCTTATAAAATTGGTCTATTTGGATTTGATATTGAAAATAAGAAGATATTTGCTTTAACAAAAAATGAGTATATAGACATTCTTGGTAATATAAATAAAGTAAATGCAAGTAACCATTATCTTGTTATAAAAGAAAGTTTGGAAAAACAGGAAAATACAAGAAATATAATAGAATGTGAAAAATACTTTATTGTAACAGATAAAATTTCAACTCAACCTAAATATAAATCTAAATCATTTGTTGAGTTTAGTGAGATAGGATATAAAATTGATACAAGTATTTCTGTATTATATTGTTCACCAAGCATTGCAACTTCGTATGCAAAATTCAAAAGTGAAGGATTAGATAAAAATAAATTACTAAGTATTAATTATTTAACAAATGTAGATATTAATATAAATTATAATGATGAGACATATAATGACTTTGGAAATATAAAAAAAATAGAAAAAAATAATGAGTATTTAGAAGTGATTATTGAACCTATACAAGTAACCTTATTAGAAACTCTTATTATGAATGAAATATATTTTAATCAAATAACACCTCAAGAAATGATGAAAGTAATGTCAAATATTACTAATGCTTTTGAAGTAGGTAATGAAGAATTAGATAAAATGAATATTAGAAAATATAAATACATTACTACATTGAATAATTTTGAATTAATAGACGAGGCTTTACAAATAGGTGATGTCATCTTTTCAAAGGATATTGAGGATGTAGACATAGAAAAAATCAAACCAAGTTCACAGAAATATATTTATATTTCTACATATGTTGCGGCGAAAACCATAGCAGAAGCTCAAAATAGGGCTATACAAAGAATTGAGAGTACACTAAATATAATGCAACTTATTGAAAAGAATAGTTGTTTTTATAAATTTTACAATAAAAAAGAAGAAATCAACGAATGGAATGTTAAGAATATTTTTATTGATTATAGAATTGGAGAAAAATTCTATATTTTTAATATCTTTGAAAACAATCAAAGTGTATATGGATCAAACAGAGAATTAATTATAAAAAATTATGGCTGTTTTAAACCAGAATGTGATCTTGTATTATATAATGATGAGATAAATAAATTGATAATAAATAACATTGATAAAAAAAATAATTTATCAAATGCTGTTTATTGGCTTAATAAAGGAATTGAAGAAATCAATATAGATTTAAGCAAATGTGTGTTGTATTTGAATATTGCACTAGAGTATTGTGCTAATAAAGAAAAAGGAGAATCTTTCTTTGCTCAATATAAAGAATCAGAAGAAATATTTAATAATATAAGTAACTATCTAGAAGAAAACTATCCTAAAAATGAAGTGGCAATTGAAATAAAAAACAAATTAAACTGGGCACTTTCTTCAGCATCTTTAAAAAATCGATTTGAAGTAATGCTTAAAAAGTTAAATATTAAGTATACAAAAGAACAATTTGAAACTTATAATAAAATAAGAGATGCTAGAAACGATATAATACATGGAAGAAAAAAGGCTGATATACAAAAATATGATATAATAAATTGTTATATGTTTTTGTCAAAAGTACTGTTCCATAAATTAGAGGAGAATTTATAATGAATTTATATGAAAACATATTAGAAGTTGCAAATTGCATAAAAAAAAGCCCAGAAGTGGAGAAACTGATAGAACAGAATAATAAAGTAAATGAACTTAGAAAGAATGTAAAATATTGCTTTTTTTTCTCTTTTGTTGATGGGAAAGAATTTAATAATTTTTTTGCACCAAATATAGCTATGCAAATAATTAATAATATATATAATAGTGAGGATTTCTCTATTATTTCTGAAGAAATCTGCAAACTAATTATTAACAATGAAGACATAAAGAAATATGTTAATATTTCTACAAAAATTAATCAAATAGTAACAGAAGAAATAATGTCATTGTTTAATCCACTAGATTTTAAAGGTGAAGTTAATAAAGTATATAAATACAATAGATTATCTGAAAAATTAGGTTATATAGGTTTTATAACTAATATGAAAACGATGGTTAATAATGGAGAAGCATTAAAAAACTATTTTAATGAAAGAAAGAGTATTATTGAAGAAAGTATAAAGCTATTTCCAATACATGGATTTAATAATGAATTTCTAAAAAAAGTTTACGAAAAGAAAATTACAAAAGAATTAGTAGATTCTGTTGAAAAATTTAATTTAATTTTATACATGATTGAAAGAATCATATATTGTAATGTATATGGCAAAATTTTTAAATTAGAAAAAAAAGAGATAAAAGAGATAACTGAAACAGAAAAATTAAATATGATATATAAAAAGTTTGAAATTAATAATATTGATTCTATTTTGGGGCATTTCCCTGTATTTATAATTGATAATGAATATTATTTTTCATATAGCGAAGAGTTTGAACTTATAAAAGGAAAATCAACTTTTGAATGTTTTACAGCTAAATTAGTCGAAAAGAATTCATTACTTAATCTTTCAATTACTGATACTATAGAGTTATTCAAATAATTTCAAATAAAAGGATAATACGAATGGATAAAAATAAAATTTCAAAAAAACATCATTATATACCACAGTTTTTCCTGAGATCATTTGCTAAAAAAGAAGGAGAAAAATATATAATAAATGTTTTTAATAAACAAGATTTAAATAAATTTGTACATTCAGTAGACAATATTGGGTATATTAAAAATTTCCATACAATTAAATATAATGGGCAAGACACAGACTTTTTTGAAAAAGCACATAATGAAGTTTATGAAAGGAAATATTCAATATTATATAAAGAAACATTAAAAAAATTTGAAAAAATCAGACAAGATATAAATGTAATAAATTGCTTAAGTAATCATAGATACATAGAGATATGTTTAAAAGAACATATTTCTGAATCGGAAAAAATTTTTCTTTCTTTCTTATTAGCATATTTTATAGTACGAGGAAAAAAATGGAGAGAATTTGGCGAAGAGTCCTTTAAAAAAATAGAAGGATTACTGAGAAATGCAGGGAAGGCTTATAAAATTGATAATATTGAAGAAAGTATTAGAAAACAAATTGGAATTATTGAAGGAGTAAAATATGCACAACTAAAAGCAACATTTGGTGGAGGAGAAATAGAACAATTTGCAAGCTATTTTTATAAGCATACTTGGAATATAGGATTTAATATGACAGATAATTGTTTTTATACATCTGATAATGTACATGCTTTGACAACTATGTGGAAAGAAAAACCAGCATGGTGGGGCGTAGGATATACAACTCCAGGAAATGTTGTTATTTTTCCTATATCTACAAAAATATGTATAATAATGTATGATCCAATATATATGAGTAAAAACAAGATTAATATAATTGATAATGATTATATTAAATTATATGATGAAGATGTAAAAAGAATAAATGACCAAATAATATTAAGTTCAGTGGATCAAGTCTACTCAATAGATGGAAATTGGGATAATTTAGAAGAATGTTATAAAATAAACAATATAAAGAAAGGCCACAAACCATATGGAATATACTAAAATAGTATATTCCATATATTATTTTTTCTCCAACCAGTTATCAAATTCATTATATGTTTTCTTACCATCTTTTATATCTTTTATAAATTGTTTGGCTTCCTTTTTCCATTTTTCATATTTTGTTTTATAAGAAGGTAAATCAGGATTTCTTTTTATAGTCATAGCTTTTTGAGCATACATCTGTCTGTATTTTTTATAGACAGGTTCTTTTTCACCTTTTCTTTTTTGTTGCTCTTTAATGCCCACATCTCTACAAGTTAATTCACCCTCTACAATTCTGTCACAATAAGCAACAGTTGCTTTAGGTGTTATAAAATACCTACCACAATTACCGCAAATTTTTACATACCAATCTTTAATACTTATTATATTGTACAGCATAATGTAAAAGGCAGTATATAAATTATCTGTTTCATATATATATTCACGAGAGATGTCTGTTCCTTCAGGATCCATAGCTTTAATTATACTTATTACAAGTTCTGGAACTTTTGTATCAATATATTCATAAGTATAGTCTAATGAATTTATAGTCTTAAAATTATTAGATATTTCTTTAAAAGGTTTATTATTAATTTGATTAAAAACAAAGAATTTTTGCTCTCTAGTTAATCCTTTAGATAGCTTTTGAGTGTAGTCATTAAGGTTTATTTGATAAACAAAATCGATGCATATTTTAAAGATTGTTTGCATTTTTTTAGCTTCGTTTACAATTTTATCATAATACTTTTTAGCAATAGTACTAATAGTATTTACTTCATATAAAGTGTTTAGTTTTATATAATCTGAATCTTCTTTATCTAATTTATCCATAACTAAATTATAATTGTTTATGAAAAAGACAATATATTCATTAATATTATTTAAATCATAGCTAATAAAATCTATTAAAGGTAATTCGAATTTATCATCAGTTTCTTCATATTTAAATCCTATATATCCATCTAATCTATTAATTTGATCTTTATAAGTTAGTATAGAGCGAGAAATATTAGAAGAATAATACTTCTTCATATTTTCAGCATATTCTTCAGTAATTTTATCTCGTTCTTTTCCTGGTTTTGCTTTTTCTGCTTTAGCAATCATCATTTTTGAATATTCATCTACAGACATATTCTCAAATTTATCATTTAATTCAACATATTCTTTATAGTAATATCCAACAATTCGTTTTAATTTATGAATATGAATATTAGCATTATATGAAAGTATGATGCTATTTTCTTTTTTCATAAAACCTCCTCATTTTGTTAACAAAATACAAATGGAAACTGCATTGCAAAGGTGCTAACAAAACTTCAAAAAATAAATTATTCTATAGGAATTTTACCATAACGCGTGGTATTATTACAATAGTTAACAGGAAAAACTTTATAAAACTTGTTAACTAGGACAAGTAACCTAATTTACTTAAAGAAAGGAGGAAGATGTATGGAACTGCAAAAGATACAAAGAACAACACTAACAATGAAGGAAGCAGCAGAGTATTTAGGAATATCGTATTGGTTAATTAATCAATTAGTAAGAAGAAAAGAAATACCATGCTCCAAAGTTGGTGGGAAATTCTTGTTTAGAGTTCAAGTGTTAAATGAATATTTGAATTCAAAAGAACGAGAATCAATTAATTACTAATTAAGGAAGAAAGTGAGGAAAGGAGGATATGTATTGTGTACAATGGCTTAAGTTAGCAAAGGACATTTTCTACAATAGAAAGATACAACTGATTTTAAGTATGGAAGGTGGAGATTCATATTTTAGAGTATGGGTACAATTACTTACGTTAGCAGTTGAATGCGGCGATGGTGGAAGATTAATTATTGGAAAAAATCCAATAACTACTAAAGAATTTTCGAAAATTATGGGAAAATCTTCGAAAAAAATTGGCAAAATTTTAGAAAAATTTCTAGAATTAGAAATGCTTGTAAAAGATGGAGAAGTATTTGTTATAAAAAATTGGAACAAGTACCAAAGTCTTGATAGACAAGAAACTTATCAAATTAAAAATCGTGAAAGGCAAAGGCGTTTTAGTGAAAAAATGAAAAATGAACAGGAAAAAACTAACGTTAGTCTAACGTTAGATAACGCTACAGAAGAGAAAAGAGAAGAAAAGATAATAAAAGAAATAAGAAAAGAAGAGACTAGAAGAGAGGAGGACGAAAATGGATTTAGAGAATACAAATTACAATGAAGGAATACACAATAAGCTTAAAAAATGTGAATTCTGTGAACGAGAATTAGAGCCAATCGGATTAGATTATCTATATGCAAATATATCTCCAGACAGTATTGAATATAAAAGATGTACTTGCAGTAAGGCAGAAGAATACTGGAAAGAGAAAGATGATCAAGAATATAAAGAACAAAAACGAAATAGGTTTAGAAATCTAATAAACAGAATTTACAAAGAAAACTATGTCGGAAGAAATATTCAGAAATTAAACTTCGAAAACTTTCTTTCAGATCAAAATAATAAACATGCAGTAAAAGTTGCTAGAGACTTTACAAATAAAAATAAAGTAAATATGCAATCCAATGGACTGATAATAACGGGCGAGTCAGGAGTTGGAAAAACGCATTTAGCAGGTGCTATTGCAAACAAATTAATTGAGGCTGATAAGATAGTTTTAATGGGTAGATTAACAACTTTATTAGACATGATAAAAGAGACATTTAGAGATAATACTAAGTCGGAAAATGAATTAATAGAACTATATTCCAATGTAGATATGATAATAATTGATGATTTAGGAACAGAAAGAATAAGCAGTTGGGCACTAGAAAAACTATATACAATTATTCAAAATAGATGTGAAAATGGATTACCAATTATTATAACAACTAGGTTTAATAAACAAGGATTAATTGAGAGATTTAGTTATAGTAATGATCAAGATTTAGTAGATGCAACAATCTCAAAATTGTATCAAATGTGTTATGGAATAACACTAAAAGAAATGAAAAAAGAGTTAGTATAAAGTCGGAAAACTTAAAAATACTAACCCCATCAAGTTAATAATATTTTAATATAAAAATCAAAAAAAGTAAATAGAAAGAGAGGAATAAATTATGAGAGAGATAAATAATGAATTAAAAACTAGAAAGATGAAAGTAAATATTAATGGAGAGGAAAGAACGATACTTACTAAAAAAAGGAAGGATAATGATAACAAATATTATACTTATTATGCAATTTTAAGTAAAAATGATGACAATTATAATGATAATTTTTATAAAAATAGATACTTAAAATTAAGAGAAAAAATAAGAAAAGATCATCTTAATAGACTAAAGAAACAATATAAAGAAGTATAATAAGTTAATTAAAAGGTACTTGAATTAAAAAATTCAAGTACCTTTTTTATTGCTAATAAATTGTTTTTTGGAACATTATAGGTACAAAAATAAGTACAATAAAATTAAGAAACAGTGATTTTTTGTCCTAGCAAGCACTGAATTTGTGTAAACGAAAATTTAATTTTTTGTCCTAGCAAGCAATGAACTTGGGAGACCGAAATTTTGGCTCTGCTCAAATTCTATTCAATGGGATGAAATCCCAATCCCTTTTTGAGTACCAAAAATATGTCGAAAAAAGTAGAAAAATTTGTAAAGCAAATTTCCTTGATTATGTTGAGGAAAATGTCGATTTATGATATAAAATATACTAGAATTATTATAATTAAATTAGGAGGAATAAGAATGCCAAGTAATAGGGAAAGAGAAGAACTACACAAAGCTATTTGGTCAATAGCAGATGATTTAAGAGGTTCAGTTGATGGATGGGATTTCAAACAATATATTTTAGGTATAATGTTCTATAGATATATTTCAGAAAACATAACAAATTATATAAATGATGGAGAAAGAAAAGCAGGAGATACTTCTTTTGATTATGCCAAACTAAAAGATAGTGAAGCAGAACCTGAAAGAGCAAATCTAGTAAAAGAAAAAGGGTTCTTTATACTACCTTCAGAGTTATTTGCAAATGTTGTAAAAAGAGCAAGAGAGGATGAAAACTTAAATGAAACATTAGAAAAGATATTTAATAATATAGAAAACTCTGCAAAAGGAGCTGAAAGTGAGGATGACTTTTCAGGATTATTTGATGATATAGATGTAAATAGTAATAAATTAGGTGCAACAGTTAGTAAAAGAAATGAAAAACTTGTAAAAATTCTTGAAGGAATTGCAGGAATCAATTTAGGAAAATATCAAGACAATCAAATTGATGCTTTTGGAGACGCTTATGAATTTTTAATGAGTATGTATGCATCTAATGCAGGAAAGTCAGGAGGAGAGTTCTATACTCCACAAGAGGTTAGTGAGCTTTTAACAAGATTAGCAATAGTAGGGAAAACATCAGTAAATAAAGTATATGATCCTGCATGTGGTTCAGGCTCATTACTATTAAAATCTGCAAAGATATTAGGAAAAGAAAATGTTAGAAATGGATTCTATGGACAAGAAATAAATCTAACAACATATAACTTATGCAGAATTAATATGTTTTTACATGATATTGGCTATGATAAATTTGATATAGCTTGTGAAGATACTTTAGTTTCTCCACAACATTGGGATGATGAACCATTTGAAGTAATAGTTTCAAATCCACCATATTCAATAAAATGGGCAGGAGATGATAATGCAGTATTAATAAACGATCCTAGATATTCGCCAGCAGGAGTATTAGCACCAAAATCAAAAGCTGATTTTGCGTTTATAATGCATTCTTTATCTTGGCTTGCAACAAATGGTACTGCATCAATAGTATGTTTTCCAGGTATTTTATACAGAGGCGGAGCAGAACAAAAAATAAGAAGATACTTAATAGATAATAATTTTGTAGATTGTATTATTCAATTACCTGATAATTTATTCTTTGGAACAAGTATAGCAACTTGTATTATGGTATTAAAGAAAAGTAAAAAAGATAATAGTACATTGTTTATCGATGCAACAAATTATTGTGTAAAAGTAACAAATAACAATAAATTAACAGATGATAATATAAATGATATAGTTGAATTATTTACTAATAGAGAAGATAAAGAACATATTGCAAAGCTAGTATCAAATGAAGAAATTGCAGAAAATGATTATAATTTATCTGTATCAACTTATGTAGAAAAAGAAGACACAAGAGAAAAAATTGATATAGTAGAATTAAATAAAGAAATAGATGAGATAGTTGCAAGAGAAAATATACTTCGTGATGAAATAAATAAAATTATTTCAGAAATCGAGGAATAATATGAAAGAATGGGAGTTGGCACGATATTTAATAGATGCAAAGAAAAATATAGATTCATTACTTTTTATAAAATTACACGTAGAAAAAATATCAAATATTAACTTAAGAGAAAAAAAAGATAAAATTCTAATGGAGTTTTATATAAAGCTATGTGTTATATTAGATGACGTTTTTAGTGGAAAGAAAAAACAAATATGTGAAAATGATACAATTATTAATTCGATATATATAGAAAGAGATAAGGATAAAGCACATAAAGATAAAAACTATATCCCACATGTATATGAATCGTGGGATGATATTATAAAAATAATGAAAGAGCAAATTGAAGAAGTTAAGAAAATTTGTAGCGATAAACTTCCCAAAATAATTACATTAGATTATGTACCACATGACAAAGAATTATTTAGATTTTTACATGGATTAACAAAAGAAAAAGAAGATAAATTAAATAGTGAAAAATATACAATATATAATAATGATAAAAATGAAAAAACAATAAATAAAAAAGTTTTTAATGATACAGAAGAAATAAAAATGATAAAAGAAAATGAAAGAACAGATTATGCAGTATTATTCAATAACGGTATAAATTTTTATGAAGGAATACAAGAAAGACAAGATGGATGTATAAAGGCTAATGTATTATTTGGAACAAATGAGTGGTGTACATATACAAAAGTAATGAATATTATTGAAGAATTAAGAAAACATGGTTTTATTGATGACTATGCAATGCCAATTTCATATCAAAAATGGAATAATGAAAAATATAGGGAATTTTTAGAAATAATAAATAAAAAGGAAGATTTTAATGAGTAAAATAGAACAATTAATAAAAAGGTTATGTCCTAATGGAGTTGAATATAAGCCATTAAATGAAATATTCAGACAATTTTCAGGAATGACAGGTGTAAGCAATAAATGGAAAGAAACTGGGAATTGTAAATTTATTGACTATATGAATGCTTATAAGAATTTAAAAATAGATGTAAATAGACTAGAAAATGCAACAGTAAAAAAAATAGAACAAAATAAGTTGAAAAAAGGAGATATTTTACTGACAAGTGCATCGGAAACACCTGATGAGTGTGCATTATCATCAGTTATAGAAGACAACATTGCTGATAATGTGTTTATGGATGATCACCTATTTGGTATAAGAATAAAAGATGAATACAAGGAATATATAAATACAACTTACATAAATTATTATATGCATACTAATAGTTTTAGAAAAGATGTTTTTAAGGCAGTTAGAGGAGTAACTAGATTTTATATATCTTTGGATACACTTATGAATATAAAGGTTGCTGTACCTCCGTTGGAGGTACAAGATGAAATTGTCCATATTCTGGACGATTTCACATTGCTTTCAGCAGAGCTTTCAGCAGAGCTTTCAGCAGAGCTGAAAGCTAGACAGAAGCAATATGAATACTATAAAGGTAAATTGTTTAAAAATCAAAATATAGAATTAAAGACCTTAAAAGAATTAGCAATAAATTGTGATAATCAAAGAAAACCTGTTACAAGTGGTAATAGAGAAAAAGGAGAATATCCTTATTATGGAGCATCTGGAATTGTAGATTATGTAAAAGATTATATATTTGATGGAGATTACTTATTAATATCTGAAGATGGAGCTAATTTAGTTGCAAGAAAAACTCCAATAGCTTTTTCAATATCAGGTAAAAATTGGGTAAATAATCACGCACATGTTTTAAAATTTGATAATAGGTATTTACAAAAATATGTAGAAATGTATCTAAATTATATTAGTATTGATCAATACATATCAGGTGCTGCACAACCAAAATTAAACCAAGAAAACCTAAATAAGATAGTAATACCAATACCTGATGATGATACTTTAATGAATATAGTTAATATATTAACAAAATTTGATAAAATCACGAATGATATTTCAGAAGGATTGCCTGCTGAAATAGAAGCAAGAAGAAAACAATATGAATATTATAGAGATAAATTATTAACATTCAAAGAATTAGTAAATGAGGGGTAATATGAGTAAATATAATGTAGTAATGGAAACAAGTAATTCCACAGTAGTAACAGAATATGAACCACTTAAAAGAAAATCAGATAGTTATCAAAGTGAGGCAGCTCTTGAACAAGAATTTATTAGAATGCTAACTGAACAGGGCTATGATTATTTAGAAATTCATGAGCAAGATGCTTTAGTAACTAATCTTCGCAAACAATTAGAATTATTAAATGAATATAAATTCACTGATAGTGAGTGGGAAAGGTTTTTCAATAACAATATAGCAAATAATAATGATGGAATTGTTGAAAAAACACGAAAAATTCAAGAAGATTATATACAAGTACTTAAGAAAGATGATGGAACAAGTAAAAATATTTATTTAATTGATAAAAAGAATATTCATAATAATAGATTACAAGTAATAAATCAATATGTTGAAAATAGTGGAAACTATGATAATAGATATGATGTAACTATACTTGTAAATGGACTTCCTTTAGTCCATGTGGAATTAAAAAGAAGAGGAGTTGCATTAAAAGAGGCTTTTAATCAAATAAATAGATACCAAAGAGATAGTTTTTGGGCAGGTTCAGGGCTATATGAATATATACAAATATTTGTTATTTCAAATGGAACAAATACAAAATACTACTCTAATACTACAAGAGAAAGTCATATAAAGGAACAAGTATCAACAAAAAATAAAAGTAAAAAGACAAGCAATAGTTTTGAATTTACAAGTTATTGGGCAGATGCTAGTAATAAGGTTATAAATGATTTAGTGGATTTTACTAGAACTTTTTTATCAAAGCATACAATATTAAACATACTTACAAAATATTGTGTATTCACTTCTGAAGAATTATTGCTTGTTATGCGACCATATCAAATAGTTGCCACCGAAAGAATATTAAATAGAATAGAAGTATCTACAAATTATAAGAAAATGGGAACAATAGAGGCAGGAGGATATATTTGGCATACTACAGGTTCAGGAAAAACATTAACATCATTCAAAACTGCACAACTTACAACTAATTTAGAATACATTGATAAAGTATTGTTTGTAGTTGATAGAAAAGATTTAGATTATCAAACAATGAGAGAATATGATAGATTTGAAAAAGGTGCAGCTAATGGAAATAGAAGTACAAAAATACTTCAAAAACAATTAGAAGATACTACTTCAAGAATTATTGTTACAACAATACAAAAATTAAGCGAATTTGTTAAGAGAAATTCAAATCATCCTGTATTTCAAAAGCATTTAGTTTTGATATTTGATGAGTGTCATAGATCTCAATTTGGAGATATGCATAAAATGATAGTTAAGAATTTCAAGAATTATCATTTATTTGGATTTACAGGTACACCGATATTTTCAAAGAATGCAACTAATAAGTCTAATCCTGACTTTTGTACAACTGAACAAGCCTTTGGCGATAAATTACATACATATACAATAGTTGATGCTATTAATGATGGAAATGTTCTACCATTTAGAATAGATTATATAAATACAGTAAAACAAAAAGAGGACATGACAGATAAAGAAGTTCAAGCAATAAATACTGAAGAAGTATTAGCATCACATGAAAGAGTAAGCAATGTTGTAAGTTATATAATAGAACATTTTGACCAAAAAACTAAAAGAAATTCATTCTATGACTTAAAAGGACAAAGAGTAAACGGATTTAACTCAATGTTTGCAGTAGCATCTATACCAATGGCAAAAAAATATTATTTAGAATTTAAGAAACAATTAGAAGAAAAACACAAAGACTTAACAATAGCTACAATTTATTCTTTTGCTGCAAACGAAGAAGATACAGCAGATGGAATATTAGATGATGAAGGATTTGAAACTGATTTACTAGACCAAAGTTCAAGAGAATTTTTGGATTTTGCAATAGGCGAGTATAATAAGAAATTCAAAACTAATTACTCATCAGAGGGAAATGGATTCCAAGATTATTATAAAGATTTATCAGATAAAGTAAAACATAGAGAAATTGATTTATTGATAGTTGTAAATATGTTTTTAACAGGGTTTGATGCTACAACATTAAATACATTATGGGTAGATAAGAACTTAAAACAACACGGATTAATACAAGCATATTCAAGAACAAATCGTATATTAAACTCTGTAAAATCTTATGGTAATATAGTTTGTTTTAGAGATTTACAAGAACAAACAAATGATGCTATTGCTTTATTTGGAGATAAAGATGCTTCAGGAATAGTCTTGTTAAAATCTTATGAAGATTATTACTATGGCTATGAAGATGATAAAGGAAGACATCAAAAAGGATATGAAGAAAGAATTGCAGAGTTAATTCAAAAATATCCTTTAGAAGAGCAAATAATAGGAGAGCAAGCTAAAAAAGACTTTATTGTTGCTATGGGCAATATATTAAGATTAAAGAATATATTATCTTCATTCGATAAATTTGAAGGAAATGAAATACTTTCAGAAAGAGATTTCCAAGATTACATTGGAACATATACTGATTTATATGAAGAATTCAAGAAAGATAAATCAGAGGCTGAAAGTATTAAGGATGATATAGTATTTGAAATGGAACTTGTAAAACAAGTTGAAGTAAATATAGATTACATTTTAATGTTAGTTGCAAAATATCATGAATCTAATTGCACAGATAAAGAAATACTTGGTTCTATTGATAAAGCAATTAAGTCAAGTTTAGCACTTCGTTCAAAGAAAGAATTAATACATACATTTATTTCAAAAATAAATGTTAATACAGATGTAATGAGTGATTGGACTAAATTTGTAAAAGAACAAGAAGAAACAGACTTAAAGAAACTTATTGAAGAAGAAAACTTAAACGAAGAAGAAACAAGAAAATTCATAGATAATTCATTTAGAGATGGACAAGTTAAAACTTCAGGAACAGATATTGAAAAAATACTACCACCAATGAGAAGATTTGGAGGAGGAAATAGAGCAGAAAGAAAACAAACAATAATTGATAAAGTGTTAAAATTCTTTGAAAAATACTTTGGAATTGGTATATTTGGTAATAGCGATTCAAATATGACGTATTCTACAAAAGAAAATGATGATGGTTTTTTAGATATGGTGGCTGAAGATGGAGAAAAATACACATTAAAATAGACACAAAAGAAAACAAGATATAAATGTAGATTGTACAGGAGTATCTTGTTTTTTAAATAAGGAGATGAAATATTGAAAGAGAATAAAGAAACAGAAATAACAACAGAGGATATTTTAAATGCATTAGGTACTGAAAATAGAGAAGAAAAATTATATAAATTAATGGAATTTATGACTAAAGATAGACTAGCTGAATTAAAAGAAATTATTAGAAAACGTTGTAAAACTAAATGTATAACTCCATTAAGAAGAAATACGAGTAAGAATATAAAGAAATTATATATACTTAATGAAAATAATTTGCCTAAGGAAAGTATTAATTTAATAAATCAATCATATATGACTATAAAAAATGTACAAAAATTAATAAAAGATAGTAGCTTAGTAGATTCAAATACTTTAATTAGATCTGCTTTTGAAAATTTAATAATGGGAATGATGATATATTTAGATTCTAATGTATATGAAGAATTTAAAAAATTAGGTTTGAAAGACAATGAAAGAGTTTATACTAAACAACAAAAACTTAGAAACCTATTTAAAGCTAAACTAAAAATAATAGATAAAGATATGTTTGGAGATATGAGCAATAGACAAATTCAAAAATTACTTGATGAGTACTATGATAAATTATGTTTATTTACTCATAGCACTTTAATTGTTAATGCAATGGTAGAAGGAACCTTAAATAATGATGAAGATTTGTTTTTAATAATAGCTAAACAAAATATGTATTTTATAGAGGTATTATTAAACTGCTGCTTAAAGTACATTACTAAAGATACGAATGATTTAATTAGGTATGATTATATGTTTGTAGGGTGGTATATTCTTATTTCTGATATTGATAGAAAAAAATATACAAAAGAATATTTAAGTAAGTATAGTGGATTAATGTATGAAGAAATAAATGAAGATTACTTAAATAAAAGCAATAATGATATGAAACTACTTCAAGAGGAAATGCATAAATTAGAAAAGGTTATAAAAGAAAATCCATTTGCAGTTATTGATTTTTTAGAGAGTTTTTTGAAATAATTGTCATAAGTGATGAAAAAAATTGACAAATATAACAACTATGTCAAATAATCCAGTCCACCTATGATATAAATACTATAATAGATTTGAAAGCACAATAAAAGAAAGAGGTATATAATGAGAAAACTATATAAACTGTTTTTGAATGAAAATATTACAGATGAATATTTAAATGAGCAATTTAATTATGAATTTAATGATAATTGTGATAAAGAAGTATTTATCAATGAATATAAAAAATTTTTAGGAATATATAACAATTTTTTCTATTTTAAAGATAGATTTGTAACGGTAATCAATAGTTATGAAATAAGACTAAACATAAAAGATCTTGAACAATTAATTAAATTATACTTATATTCAAAAGAGAACAAATTAGAAAATGAAAGATATGTTTTGCTAGATTTTTTGTATACTTATAGTAATACTATAAATTCTACAACATATAAAAATAATTATATAAAATATAAAGAATCCAAAAAAGACTTTGAGGATGTACTTAATAAATTTGGAATAAAAAGAGATTTTTACAATCAATCAATTGTGATTTTATACCAATTCTATAAACATTTAATTCAGTATGCTATGGAGAATGATATATTTGTTGATGGTGAACTTATAAATAGAGTATTTAATAACTTACGACCCAATAAAGAATACTGTAATGAATTGATTGACATTTTTATAAATAATAATAAAAATATATGCAATATTGTTAATTTTGATAATGAAAAAAATAAACATTTAGACACGTACTTGAAGTATATTATAGACTCATTGAATACATTTGGAGGGTATAATTATGCAAAAGAAATCCTTTTTGAACTGGATAAATCAAATTGCCTAGAGAATCAATTTACAACAATTGTAATCAATAAATATGTATATGTAGTTAATAAATTATGTAATAAATTAAAAGAAAAAAAATATAGCTTTATACATGGAATATCGGAGATTGAAAATCTAAAAAATGAGTTAAATTTTATTTTAAGAAATATACAATCATTAAATGAAATTGAAAAAAACAAGATAAAAGAGTGCTTAAAACAAGTTTTATTTTTAAAAAGATTGTTAATATCTGATGATGAATATGTAAATAGAGAAATGCATGAGACAACTTTTCAAGAAGAAATAAAAAAAGAAGAAATTGAAAAGTATAAGAAACAAATACTAGATAATGAATTGTTAATTTATGCTGCTTCGAAAATTAATTTTATTAAAGAAATTGAAAAAGCACTAGAAATCTATGCTAAATATCCGTTACAGAGCATAGTATCAAGTTATAATATAGATTCTATAAAAGGTGTTTATTCTGTTGGCATAGAAAGTAGCAGAAAAAATAATAATTTTAAAAAATTTTTTGATAAAATAGGTAAAGAATATACAACACAAAAGCATAACAAACTTATGAATATATTATCAAAAGACTATTATGAAGAACTTTTGAGATATTTATCAAAAACATTTATGATGCAACAATATTTAATTATTTCTATAATTGGTAAGGAAGATTTTAGAAAAATTATTGAAAGATTAAAAGAAAATGTTAACTATGATTATTATAATGACTATGCAATAGTGGTAAATAATATACTAGCTATAGAGTATAACATTGTTACGTTTATGAAAAAACACAATATAGAAGATAAGAAAGATGGATATGAGAATATTAATAATTTAGTAAATTATTTTAAAGAGGACAATGATGTAATTAATGGATTAATGTATTTAAATTATATCTTATACGAAAAATCAGGTTTAAATTTAAGAAACAATGCTGTACATGGAACTTTAATAAATAATAAATTAGATATTTCACTAATGGTTACATTTTCTGGATTGATTTTTGTAAGTTGGTTGTTAAATGAAAAATAAATTATTTAAGATTACAAATTTACCTGATTTATCAAATAATGTGGTTCAAACAGATACAGATAGAAAATTTAGAGAAATGTGTTTAAATTATGAGTACCTAATAAAAGACACATTAAGCATTTTGAGATTCTTGTTAACTACTGAAATAAAAAAACCTTTATTAATATATAATTTATTATTTTTGGTTGAATTATCTCTTAAATTTTATTTAATTAAATATTCAAAAATTACGTTAGAAGAAATTGAGAATAAAGGACATGACATTGTAGAATTAATACGATTATCTAATAGCATTAATCCAAAATTTACTGGCTTAGGAGAGTTATTAAATGTTTTTAAAGATAAGAATAATAATTGTTTGAATTTTAAGAACTATTATGATTACAAATATAATCATAAAAAAGGAAAAGAAATACTAATATTAGATTTTGATATAGATGAAAATGAAAAAGATAATGTTAAGGAAGTGATAGAATGGATAAAATACCATATGCAGATTTTATAGAAATATATGAAAATGGAGAAACGATTGATTTGGTAGGTAAAATTGATACACATTTTTTAAAGCAAAATAGAATTGAAACTTTATATTATAGTTTACCTTTAATAGAAAGAATAGTTTTAGAAATATATAAATTAATCCCTGGATGTGATATAGAACATTTAGAACAAGGCGAATGGAGAACAGTTTTAGCAATTATAAATAATAATTTAAAATTAAATGTTTTGCCACGATATAGTATAGAAATAATTGAAAAATATTTTAAAGATGACGGATTAAGAAATAAAATATTTCATATTAATGATGATAATGAACCAATAGAAGTAAACTACAATGAAATTAATTTTTTAATTATGAAATTAATACTTATTTTAAAGACAAATATAAATAAATATATAGATGTAGATTTTAATTATATAGAAGAAATTAATTAAAAATTCAATGGGGTATACTTTTATATCCAAATAAATTATTAAGGCGAGAATTAATCTCGCCTTTAGCTATTCCTCAAAACATCCCATAACCAATTGGGAGCCATCCACAAAACCATTTCTATAATACTTTTCATTCCAGTATGTAATATAGTCAAAGAAATTGTCATCTAATTGTTCTAATTGTTTTTCTACGAATTTTCTGTTTTGTTTTGGAATGCTTTGTAATATCTTTTTTGATATTTCTTCAAAGTATATCCAATGCTTTTTATCTTCTTCACTATCTAACGATGAAATTGTATCCTCTCTAAAATCTAACCAATCTTTTAATATATCATTATCATTTACTTCTCTAAAATTTACCATAATTATTCTCCTATCATTTTATATTTTTAAAAAGGGTTTGGGACTTGTCCCATTGCATAGAATTTGAAAATACGAAAATCTCGTGTGAACAAATTCAGTGCTTGCTAGGACAAGAATTAACCCTTTTAAGATTTTTATTTAACAATAAATTAGCTCATTAAGTACAATTTCTTCAGCTCTATTTTTAATATTATTCATACATCTAACCCACTCTAATTGATTATTTTGTTTTAAGTTTTCATCAACATTTTCTTTCTTAGCAAGTTCATTAATTATATTTTTTTCTCTCTCATTTGCAGTTTTATCTATCTCAATTAGGTACTCTGGTAATGTACCACTTAATATTAAATCGCTATATAAACCTAGGCTATGTTTCTTCATATACTCTAATTTCAAACGTCCATATAATCCAATATGGTAATCAGATTCAGTTCCTTTTATTGCTAAATTAGGAATTAAATAATCTCCTTCTTTATGATAAGTAATTTTATTCATTTTCAAAACCTCCAAATTTTATTTTCAGGTTTCCCATTTCGCTTCCAATATTTGCTAAAAATAATTGGGGAAAAGTTGGGGAAAAAATTCTCAAAAAAGTACAAAAAATCACACAAATGTTCTAAAATCCATTTCCCCAATTTTCATTGATAAATCAGCTAAAACCCTTGATTTCACTAAAGTTCATAAACCTGTCGGCTAGCTCTCATAACCCGAAGGTCGTAAGTTCGAGTCTTACCCCCGCAACCCAAAGGTCGTAAGTTCGAGCCTTACCCCACCTGAGACCAAAAATTACCAAATAAGGCCGATTCTTAACCGGACTTATTATTTTTAACTGTTTTTTATTATCAAAAAACCTGATAAACCAGTGCTTTTCAAGATTAAGTTCTTTTTCATTAATTTTCATTTTGCGTTCTTTCAAATAATTTTGATTTCCGGAAATCATTAATTTGCCTTGGCTAAAAATAAGATAGCACAAAAACGAAACGTAAAACTAAAATATTAAGGAAAATTAATCTTTATTAAGATTCTTTAAAAATAAAAAGCTGTAAAGCATTGGTATAAGACAATTTACAGCCATAAGAGTTAATTTGAAGTTAAAATAATTTATTACTTTGATATTTTAATCAATCTGAACAGTAATATTCAATATCAAAACTTTCTATAAAAAGTATTGAAAATAAAAAAATTAAATAGTAGTTATTTTGATAGAAATGGCAATGGAGTGTATGATGATGGATATAAAAGTACAGCGCAGAATATGAGA
>OCTW013402270.1_pt1 | contig 19796 bp, 16 predicted proteins | sample 1539671 | NCBI WGS metagenome assembly OCTW01 (sample SAMN02144230, study PRJEB22623) | gut metagenome | biome: sheep rumen | host: Ovis aries | place: New Zealand
TCAATCAATAATTTGAACAACTTCTTGTAAGAAACTGCCATAACATATACCTCTCATTATGAGTCCCAATAATGGATACAAAACCACTTGTAACATACTATACCATAAAGTCATCGAGATTTCATCTGTTTTGTCGCGCTCTTGACTATTTTTTTATCTTCCAAACATTTGTTTTTCTTGTTTTTAGTTAGAATTGGTCAAAGACGAGAAAATGAGATCATAATTTAAGGCAAAAGTAACTGTGCGAGCAGTGTCTGTGTCCAGACAAACGTCTCCGCGTGCTCGTTGGGGCAGCACCCCAATCCCTTTTGACATCACCGGCGGGACCGGCGATGAGCTGATCGGCAAAAGTCGATATAAATAAAAAAAGACTCGGCATTTTCAGCCTAGTCCTAGGAAAGAAAAGATCCACACATGATTCAGGCAGCAAGTAACCGCCTTCGTTCCGATCACCCTTATATCATCTCTCTAGATCTTTAAGAGACTGATGAGTCCCTTGTGAACACGAGTGTGACATTCATGGCATAGTGTCACTATGTTTTCAGCGTTCGCCGCACCAGAAAACTGATGATCGATGATATGATGACCTTCAGCATGCTGTGTTGACCCACAGATCTGACATGTCCCAAAGTCTCGGACACGGCCCGCCCGTTGCGCTTTGACATGCGCCGATGATCTCTTCCCCATTTTCATTTACCTCCTATCCTTTTCTGACCTCTTTGAAGGAGAGCTCCCACGCTGGACAATGCACCTGATGCAATCGTCCCTCTGCTCTGCGGAGCGTATTTTTCTTTTGCCCGCATTATTTCTTTGGTTATCTGCGCTGACTGGTTTGCTGTCAGCCCCGAGATGACAGCTACCACAGCTTTATCCTTTTTCCCTGCCATATGCAGCTCCTCTCTTTCTTCATTTAGAAGGTGATTACTTCAACATCACCAGTGCTTGTTTTGACGACATTGTTTCCAAACCCAATGGTGACAATGCCTTCGATGTCTACACGAAGGCCGGTCTCATCCTTGGTTAAAGGGATGATATCAACCTCACCATTTTTCCTCTCCACAGCAATCAGCTCAGAGGTGACACTGATTACCCTGTCTCCCTTTTTCATTACGCCGATAAACATACTGGCCTCCTTTCTCAGCCTTCCGCTGAACCGTTCAGCGATTTCTGTGCCGCTATCCCGATCAGAAGAACGATCAAGTCATCGACCGGCCCCGGACACATATCCAGAGGAGAAACGATGTACAGGATCATCAGAACAAACAGCATTCCTTTTGCGAATCCGTTCATATCAGCTACCTCCTTTGCTGTGGTTTATTGCTTTGCGCCTTTCAGTGCATTAACAACTTCGATACACTGACTGATTGTTCCGCACATTCCTGCAACCAGACTGCAGATTGTGCTCGTTATCGTCATAACCCGGATAACATTTTTCACAGCTTTCACCTCCGTCTATCTTTCCAGGGAACACGATTGTTGCTTAGCGGACAACAATCGTGTATGTATCTTTTACCGCCGGTACAGCTTCTATCAGATACACGATGATCTCTCCGGCTTTTTCCCGCGCCTGATCGAGAAGACCGTTATCAAGGGCATTTTTCTGTGCCTTTGTCTTGATGTCCGCCCTGATAGAACTGCTGTCATCCAGGCTGATCTTGCTGAAGAGAGAGTCTTCTTCAACATACACAGCCATGGTGTCCTCAAACAGCTCGTTTGAAAGGATCTTGGCCTCCGGAATCATCACCGAAATGGTCTTGGCCGACTCATCCGTGATAATCTCAACCTGAGACATATCAACGCCGACCTTGATGACTCCATCCATCGTCACGACGGCGGTCTTTCCGGAGAACGGAACCGTCCAGTCAACGAAGGAAAACTTCTTGGACGCATCCAGCGTTCCAACGTTGGTGTACCGATATTCCACGGTCGCAAGTTCTCCGATTTCCAGGATCTCCTCCATGATGGCTTCGGAGTCAAAAGCGACAACATCCTCTGCCAACAGCTCGTCTACCTTAGCAAGAAGAGACTCCTTCTCTGCCTCGGAGGAAGACAACTGTTTTTCGATTTCCTGAATACGCTGGCTCATCAGATCCTTACGAGCCTGTTCTTCAGAAAGCCGCTGGCTAAGCGAATTCATTTCGCTTGTATGCCACATGTAAGCACCGCCTGCAACTGCAGCAACGATGAGTATGATTGCGATGATGCTCTTGATTGCTTTTTTCATGTCAGCTTCCTCCTTGACTTTTCGTCTCTCGTTTTGACTGATAACAATATACCTCTGAGAGAGAGTATCATCTAGGAGGCTAAACTAAATTATTTTTGGTACTATTCGTCCCGCATTTATAAGGGTTTTCATTGTTTTTAATGCTCGTTTATGGTACTATCCAAGTATCATTTTAAGAGAATCAGGAGAATTATTATGCCTTGCTTTGAAGATTTCAACACTGAGAATAAGCTTCGCATACCGCTGTCAGCCTATGCTGCACAGATAATCGACAATGATTGCCTGGCTTTCTCACAGAAAAAAACCACGCTCATAAATGCAGTAATCCTGAATTATTACCAGAACGCCGATTGTTCTATCAGCCTTAGACTCAGAGATTTTCGGGCCGAACTGAAAGACTGCTTTCCAGAAAAAAAAGCAAATGAAGATTTCATAGAAAGACTGGTTGAAGGACGGGCAAAAAAACTATCAGCCTTTTACTCCCAGAAGAAGCCTGCCGATATGAATTGGCAAATCACATTAAATAAAAAAGTCAAAGAGTTTCTGACTCAAGATACATATACTTGCGAAGAAAGATATTACGGTCAGCGTCCCGGGCGATATGTACGTTCGATAATAGAAGAATACGCACAACTTCCATATTACCGTCGGGAAGAAATCGTATACAAAGAACTGCTTGATACCATTAACGCAGGAATTAAGGGGCACTATATTCTTAATCTGAAAAATGTTAAGGGTTCTCACATATCCATCAGGCCTTACAGTATAGAAACAGATCCTCTATCCATGTATCATTATCTCGTTGGCTATAGTGTTCCTCACACAGATCTTGCCGATGAGTCCGAACCCAAATATCCTGCACAAGTATTAAGCATCCGTATCTCAAGACTTGTAAGTGCCGAGATTCAGTTTTTACAATCCGGGAAAATTAGCGATCAGGAAGCACGGCAGATCCAACGGGGACTACAGCAAAAGTCCGTTCAATTTGTAAGCGGCAGGAGTTCTACCATCAAAGTGCGCTTAACTGATGCCGGAATAAAAAAGTATGAAGCGCAGTTACATCTGCGCCCCAACACAATCGGAAGAGATCCAGCTGACGATCATATATATCTGTTCGAATGCACTGAAGCACAGATCTTGTATTATTTTTTCAGTTTTGGGAAAGATGTAATGGTTTTAGAGCCACAATCGCTGGCGGAAAAATTTACGGCAGATTACAAAGAAGCCCTACAGCAGTACAACATATAAAATCAAGTAGGAGCGGCCGAAACGGCCGCTCCCGTTGTTGTTCAAACTGTAGACTCAAACGCAATTCTTCATCTATTGTTTCTGTCACGAATGCTGTCATAAATCTCGACATCAGCAATAGCACCAAGTTCAAATAAATACTTAATCAGGCGATCGAGCTTGTTTCCATCAAACTCATTTCCGCTATGGCAGCAATCATTCCTAAGGAAACTGATATCTCTCATATCACTCTGATGCCTTTGCCACCACTGCCTGTCGCAATCCGATAAACCAAGGTCACCAACACAAATATTTGACAAGGTAGCTTGAACGTTCCAGTCGCCTAATATGTACACGAAATTCCCCAGGGTCATTTTACTCAGAGGCGCATCTGCAACCGTATAAGTGTTCCTGTCTATTCGGAGCTCTTTTGATGCAATCACATCAACAGAACTAAGCGCAGGTCTCAGACTGTCCTTTACAACCGACTCGTACAGTTTTGCAAAAAGAATTCCTCTCGCAGATTCAGAATTAAGCATATTTAATCCAAACCTGTCTATGCAAAACTGAAGCAGGTCGTAGACCTGAATTGCACTTATCAAGTTATTCCTGTTCGTAGGTGATAAATGCTCCATGATAGCCGGAGTCAGATGGAAGCGTTGCATCTGATTATCACTTAACGAATCCGAACTGAAACCACCTGATTCAAAGACTTTGTCGGCATAATCATCCGCGCGCGCATCCTTCTCCGTATCATCCAGTGATTCCCACCCCTCCTGTTGGAAAGGCAGCTGTTGCACAGCCTCCGTGAAAACTCTATCGCCAGGTAAAAGAAGCTTTTCACTGTTACCAACCAGTCTTTTTAAATCCATCAAGGCACTTACTGCGCTCTCAGGGCTAAAAATATTATTGTTAACGGTATAGTAGTTATTCTGGATATATGTTGGCGCGGCTACAGGCGTGACCTCCTTTTCCGGTACTTTAATTTCTGCGGAATAGAAGGCATCCGACTTTCTGAGTATATACTGCTCATATATCTGCGAATTAACCGTCCAGTACTTTCCGTTCTCATCTGCGCCATGAACAAGCAACCCCAGTCCACTATGGTCTCCAAGTTGGTTCACTCTGCCGATATCATTCATCAAATCTTTCTGGTAGACTTTTCCGTACTGTGCTATGTCTCTCAGAATATCCTTCTGTTCTTCGGTCAGACTTCTGCTCCAGGAAGTAAGCAAGCTCAGGCACTTCACATCTTCCAACAGCAAATTCATAAACTGCTCCTGATCGAAGCCAGTACCTTCCAATGCTTCGTAGTTCTTAATTGCCGGAACCGCAAATCCCGGAACCCCGCCGATAATGGAGCAAATGCTCCGTAAATCATCTTCTGATATCTCGACATCATACTTATCTGCCGTTTCATTCAGCAGAGCCATCATATCTTCATCTTTCATACGAGGCATAGTTTCAGGAATAAACTTCTGTGCAAAAAACGATGTCGTAAACTGCGAGGTCGCATATACATCAGAAAAATCAGAATCAGAAACAATCCAATAGTACATAAGGCCCAGTTCATTAAGGCTGCGAAGAAAGTCATATTGTTCTGATCCGACATTTTTGTTTCGTCCCATGTTATGGAACTCGTCCATTATCAAGATCATGTAATATTCATAATCTTTAATGGTTTCCAATGCATCTCTGAGCAAACTGTCTTTGCTGTAATACTTATCTTCACCCTCTTTTAATTTTTGATGTAGCATAGTCTTCAGACTGTCATCATCTATTAAGTCAATAGCGTTAATTACGCGATCGATAAGGAAATTAATCAGATCATCTCCTTTGGTATCCGGGCTTAGAATGGTTCTTACAAAAAGATACTGGTATTCTTCCGCATACATCTTACAATTGCTTTTTGAAAAAACTGATTCAAAAACCGTGGATTTTCCTATTCCTTTAACACCAAAGAATGCCTTGTTTTCAGGATCAGCAACGGCAAAATTAGTAATCCTTTTGATTTCTCTCTTGCGTCCTATTATTTTCATTGCCGCTTCTCACTCCTTTCCTCAAACATATGGAGTTTTTTATCTTTGCGGAAGAATAGTCTATACAATTCCGCAGTGAATAGATATTTAGTCCTTGCTGCATTGGCGTCTACAAACTGCATTTTTTCAAGGAAGTCAAGATGCCCTTTTACAGTGGCCTCATCCATCACAGGGATCGGCTCACCGTTTCTTGGATTGATATATCCTTCTTTCCTCAAGGCCTCCAACGCAATAACAACTTCATTGACAGAGACCATCTTGTTGTAATCTGGCATAATGCTTGCCATAGCATGAACAATAGCTGTTCGCGGTGTGTTCAGACTTGCATCCACCAAATCATACTTGTCGGTACCGATTTCCCCATTAATGAGCATCTGAATAGCTGTCATTATGTCAGACCGGTTCACTTCTTTTCTGATGGTCAAATCGTGTGACATGATATTGTTGATAACCAAATACCCAAGTAGTTTTGCATACCATACAAGCCCATGTGTAAACTGCCATATTGTATCTACTGCATCAGGAGTAAAATCAATATCATACTTTTCTGACTGCTTCCTGTAGATTTCTCTGATATCGCCAATATTCATATGCCCCACTTCCAGATACTGAAGTGTCTGGAACATTTGCGATTCTCGTCTCTGTTCAAGACAACTTGTCAACAAAGCATCTGAACCACAGAAGATAAATGAAACATAGTTATCTGGCCGCTGAATCAATGACCTTAACGCTGCGTACAGGCTTTCCTCCTGTTGAACAGACTCAAATCGATGATTGTAAAAGATCGATTCCATTTCATCTATTACAATCAGAATCTTTTTTCCAAACAACTGGCTCAATTCATAATAAAAGCCATCAAGCTGTCCTATCCAGTCTGAAGAATTCAGTCGTTCTTCCCATGCGCTTTTAAAACCGTCATAATGCTCATTGAAAACAGCTTCGAATTCATTAAGGCTTCGGTAACTAATTCTAATGCTGTCAAGCACTTTGTCGATAAAGGCAGTTTTTAACTCGCTTCCTATGGACTGTCCATCTACAGAAGCAACGAGGAATGTGTTTTTCTTTCTCATTTCCTCAGTGAATCTTATGAGAATAGATGATTTTCCACTGCGTTTAAGCCCTCGGATCAGCATAGAAGGTAACTGATCAATATCAGAGTAGTGATTGCGCAGAATAGCAAGTTCACGTGATCGTCCGACGAAGTTTTTCCCCCTTGCCGGGTTCCCGGTACTGATATTTCCAAGTGTTAATACTTCATCTCCATAGCTTACGACCACTTTTGATTCATGTGTCACACTCGCCATCTGATCCCTATCGCTGTCATAATAAGACACCTCCAGATCCCAGGTGAGTTTATTATCAAACAAATCCTCTGAACTAAATGATACTTTGAAAGGTATTCTTTCCCCGGAATATACCCGTTCTATAGTGTATTTCCGTTCCTTCATCAAATTGAAGCTTGACTTCAAAGATACCCTCTGGCAATCTGCTCCGCCCATATTGCTGACTACCGCATAAAGGGTTCCTGAATTGTTTCCAGTTTCCCAAACTATTTCCTGAACGCCCTCTGAGTTCTCTCCTAAAACCGTCACAAGCAGCTCAGGTGCATTACGAAGTACAGTGATCTGCTCCCCAATAAGCCGCAGAAGCTTGTCATTTATGTTACTGAAAATTGAGGATTGAATATTTTCAGCATTAAATATGAGCTTACTTCTGCATGCAGAGAGCCGTGCAATCTGCTCACTCTCCTGTGTTCTGGTGAAATCTATTCCAGCAACTGCAACCAATACTCCTATAATATTCTCCCATGATTGTTTATCCGTATCCCTCATGCGTTTGATACGTGCAGATCCTGTAATCAATGAGATGTTCTGAAGGTTTGATATATCATTCTCAATAACTCTTGCCAATTGCGGCAAAGATCCTATTGAATCAAAGTACTGTGACAGATAGGAAATTATAGCATTCCACTGCGCATACGAAACCCTATCCTCCGCAGAAATTAGTTCAAGTAAACGATTTAAGTATTCTCGTGAATACCCTTCATCATTCATATATAGAAGATACAGCCAGCGAATAAGATCTCTTGCCGTTAATACATCCTTCTTATCAGTGGATCCCTGCCTGTAATCAAGTAGATACCTCAGACCACTCATGCACTCACGTATTTGAGGCGTTCCACTGCCAGAATATTCAGATGCATCAACCTCCATTGACGACGACAAACGCTGATACAAAACGTCTTGACTTATCACCTCATATAAACCGTTTACAGGAGAAGCCTCTTTGTTAGCAATAGAAGTAATATCCTCCGGCTTTTCCGCATATGATTGTTCTTTATATTTCTCAAGACTGGTTTCGAACAGTCCATCATCAAAACTCACCCATGAAATATCTATTCCTTTGAATTCCGCATACGCAAGGAACTCAATGAGCAGGTCCTTTAAAGCATACATCTTGTCAACATATACTGGATTTTGATCCGCTGTTACAGGATAGAATTTTCCTATGGAATACCCGTTATGGTACGGGATTCTGGCATAAATTAAATCACGTATGGATTTGTCCTCAGGTCTTGTTGCTCCAAAAGTGATTAGTCGGTAAAGTATTTGAAGCGCCGCCTCTTGCCAAGATAAAACACTTTCTTTCTCTGCTGCATCATAGGCAAGAGAATACTGTTCCAACATGGCCAATATAACCGATAATGAAGTGTATATACTTTCATCTTCAAGATGCCACAGATATTCCTTTATTTCAGCGGAAGTTTTTTTGTTAAACAGCCATATTATTCCAGATAGATAATCCATTTCTGCAGGATTAACCTGATCAATATCCTTATAGCTGTCGCTGGTTACAGCTTCATAAAGATACTCAAGTCTTGCAGCTGTATAGGATTTCGTCAGGTTTCTTAATGCCACCTTAGATAAAGATTCATCCCTGTCATTGTATCTATCCAGTGCCTTTTGGTATCTTTCTCTGCTGTACTTGCATATATCAACCGCTATGTCAAAAGGATTCTCCTTCAATGAACCTTTGCTGTCAGACTCTATCTGTTTGTTCAGATATCTTTTAAAAATACTGTTAATTGTCTTAAAGAAGAATGTGGTGTAAATGTTCGAAATCGCTGTTGCATCTCCATCTGACATCTCTAATAAAGCATTGAGACAGTTAGGATGATTAAAAATCTCAACTAAACTGCGCGTTTCCAGCATGCCAATCAGATAGGCGACTTTTTCGTTGCCAGGTATCTTTAGAATAGCAGTCCCAATAATGCCCGATTCTCTCAGTGTCTTTGATTCAATTCGTAAAGCAAATACATTACGAAGAATATCACGTTCTTCATCAGACATATTCTGAATCCTGCGAAGATAATTTTTGGAACGGTTAATACCTCCGGTCGTTACAATCATAGCGTCCGTTCGATCAATGATTTCTGAATTGTCCCTATCTGCGTTTAAGATACTAATTACTGCTCCTTTAAGAATCTCGAAGCTCTTCTTAAACAACAGTGTTTTTACGGCGTCATCATTTCTAATGATGTCATTGATGTATTTGTCCTCCAGAGAATACGACATAAACTCGTCCCATTTCCTGAGAAAACAGCATTTTAAGAACACTTCAACAAGCCCTGGATACTTTTCGCGGTCAAATACATTATCCAAAGAGCTGATCAGTTCTCTTCTCTGTTGAACCCTGTCCGCCGCATGTCTGGAAAGGACGCTCTTTCCATAATCGAGAGCTGATTCAATTTCAAATCCCTTTGCTTTTAAATAGACTTCCCCTGCGAGCATATTAGTAATAGTTTTTTGAATTCTCTCCGGGATGGTCATCTTTCGCAGAGCCGTAAACTCGTCTGTGTATATTTTCAGGACATCTTGATCATCAACATTGCCAGACAAGATCTCATACTTTTCCACATCCTCATACACTTGAAGCCCAGGGATGTAGCTCTTGAGCTCTGTTAATGTATTCAGGGCCAAATTACCATTTCCTGTTGCAACGGAATTTACATAATAACTATACAGTTCCAACTCATTTACAGGGTTGTCATTGATGCTGCCGGCAATTTTAAGCTGCTCTTTCTTAACAGCAGACAGAGTTACGGCATCAGTCGTATCCATCAGATCAGATACCATTTTGCAAAACGGATGATCTGTAAAAGGCCGCATATTATTAAGAGCTTCATTTATAAGCATTTTTTCTTCCGGTTTTTCTAAACTCAATCTGCATATGAATCGTCTTATTATATTTATGGTATTGTTTAGAGGCATTAAAGTTGCTACTTCATAGAACCCTCTTTCTTCTCCGCCAGAAAAGGAAATACGCATTAAAATATCCAACACATCATTCCAAATAACCGGATCATTTCTTAGTGTGCGATTGGAACGTGCTGCTGCCAGTAAATTGTGCGCCAGTTCATGACTCTCCAACCATTCTGGCCGCTTGTTAATCAGAAGAAGCATTGCCTCTTTGGCATACTCAAAACCACTCGGATCAGCATTCTCAAAATTTTTTCTCAGAATACTGATTGATTGCTGTCTAAGTCCCTTTTCTGCATATACAGCGTATACAGGCTTTAGATTGGCTTTTTCTATTAAGGCAATATGGTACTGTACGTTTGCCTTGATAACTTCTTCTGCCGATTCGAAGTAGATTGCGGCAAGGTTCCAATAGAGTTGGATAGAAACATCTTTAATAAGATATTTCATCAAAGCTTCTACAGAATCCTTAGACCATTTTTCCGGTGTATTATAGTAATCTCTTAGTTCACTTAAACATAAAGCATCCTGTTCAGTCGTTCGGATATACTTTCCAAATACTGCGCTAAGGCTATCGATTTCGTAAACTTCATCTCCAGCCAATGCATCTGTGACTACAGAAGTAAATGTGCATGTCTCGAATCTGACATCATCTTCTACGACGTCCAAACCGCCAGCCCCAGAAGAAATGGCATTTCTCGTCAGGAAAGCATAATTATCATTACCAACATATACGTATGCCTGATATAACGTGGTCAAGTCCTCAGTATTTGCAATTGTCTTTCCATGATTATGCTGCAAACAGTTTAATAACTCTTGGACTTTGCTGCGCTCATACTGTTCTTTAACACAGACAGACAGCGCATCAATAACCGCTGCTCTATAGGCATCTTTAAATTCAATATCCTGCTCTTCCAGCTTAACAAGCAATGAATAAAGCCGATTTATATCATTAAGCTCCCTCGAGTATTTAACAAACAGATTAAAAGTAAACTCCTCAATATCCGATGTACCACCCAGAATGTCGTCTAACCAAACTTTCTTCTCGCTATCATCAGAGAACTGAGGGTAGAGATATACTTCGAGTTCGGCTGGCAACATAGTCCCATCTTTCGCCAGATTAATAAGCTTATCTTTTAGCAATCCTTTAACGGCATCTGCAGTACCATAGACAGCTGCTATATTACGTATAATAGTAAGCCGTGTATCATCCTCAGTAACACGAGCAAACAGCAAATCACACCACTCATAAAGAAGTTGACTATTATTGTCCTCAAAGATGGCCATGATGCCACTGCCATTAGGACGTACACAATAATCAGCAACAACATGAGTGATATTCTGACACAGTTGGCGAATAGTATCCGCATCAATAAAACAGAATAATTGATTGTAAAGCCCTATGATGGCATTCGCAGTAGTATCACTAATGGTTCTGCCACACAGCTTTAATGCGCAATCTAATGCAACTGCAGAATTATCCTTAGTGACAACAAGCGGCGAATTCAGCAACAGTTTTATATCGTCATCTGAAGAAGAAACCTCTAAAAAAGCCTTCAATACATACAACGAATCTATAGTGCTGCTTCGCGATTCACTGATCCAATATTCTTTCATATTTCCAAACTGGCCAGTGTAATACAGTGCCATAAGATAACTGTCTATATTTGAAATTGTCAAAGAAGACACTGCACCCTTAAGATATGTTTCAAAACAGTCACACAATTCTTTGTATCTGCCTTCTTCTGAATAAATTGAAAGAAGTCCGAGTGCTGCTGATTGCGGATCCTCTTTCAGTGCCATCTTATAAAACAGTTCGGCAGTACGATTCTTATTCTTTTGGAATGCATAGATCCTATTAGCAATTGAAAGTGAATCTTTCGAAATAAAGTCAATTTTACTTCTAGTACTGCTCTGGATCTGTTTTATTTCATCGGTAGAATAGTCCTGACTGATAAGTGTATCCGCATCCACCGAAAGAGAACGCAATCTAGACACTTCTCCGGAAATCAAGACATTTTCCAGTTCATTGAAATCTGGCTTATTGATAAAAGCAGTAATCGCATCCGATGATGCCTGGTCTCCCTTAGAAGCGGCAATTCCCCTTGCAGCCAGAAGCATTTGATCATCCAAGTCCAGTGTCATCCAATCGTTTTTAACTTCATCCCAATACTCTTCTTTTTCATTTAAAAGAAGTAGTGCTTTAAGATAAAACGGCTTTAATTCAGAGAGTTTTTGCCGGTGGTATGGGGTGTAATTGAAGAGCTCATACACGATATCTCCGAAGCCTTCATTTATCAGCAGCGGAAACAGCGCCCTACTCACTGATTCTGGCGCTCTTAAAAAGTCGATTGCTGCCGTCGATTCCGGAATATAGTTCTTATTCCCTTCTAAAAACAACAGTTTTTCGATAACCGGTTTTGTACCATACTTAAAGTAATCGGATTCTACGCTCCTTATCGTGTTGATTTCATCATTCGAATAACCAAGAGAAGACATTATGCCGTCGTTGCTTCTAAGCACATCACACAGCTGAAAGTTCCCTTTAATAACAGCATCTTCAAAGGGATTTGGAGCGCCATATAAACTTGAACGCTTGCATTGGTTTAACAAGCGCATAGTTTTTTTATTATCGGTCCGCGAAACGATATGGCTGGCCGCATACATATCGGACAGCGTCTTATTAAACCAAAGCAACGGAAATTCGACTAAGTATTTTTCCAGATACTCTGAAGGTCCTGTCTTTTTTAAACACTCTCCAACGAGAGAAACAATTCTTCCCTCGGTCCTTGCATATGGCATAAACAAGTCCAATAATGCAAAAAACGATTCAACTCTTCCGGTTTTCTCATATGCTGTTAAGAGTTGGATGCAGGCGTTTTTATCAGGTAATCTGAGTAAGTTGGTTATTTCCTTGAACCCTACAGATTCGTCAAAAGCATTAACTCCCTTTAGCTCAGAAGAGTCAAACCCCTCATTTTGTTCATAAAAGCTTAAGGCAAATAATGTCTCGCTGAAGTCTATATCTGCACGTGATTCATCTACTAAAGAACGTGCCGTAATATAGTCACGTCCTTTTATAAGCAAAGAAGCTGCTTTCAACCTAAGACTTGTATTCCCGGTAATGACATCAATATTGTCCTTTACGAATGAGCTAAGTTCCAATGTTGACCCACCACCCAGAATATCCAGAAGAGCCGAAACCGCCTTAATTCTTAGCTTAAATGGCAATGTTGATTCAGAAATACTTTGAATAAACAATTTCTCTGCGATTCTTCCACGGTTACCGACATAGGTGTAAACTCGCCGGGCTTGATTATAAGTTCTGTTCTTATCATCATCATTCCAGGGAACTGGATTTCTCGATACGGATAATATTCTGTCCGCCTCTTTTTCGGAATACCCAGCAGCGCACAGTGCATCTTCTCCAGTTAAATAGCCATCAACAACACTTTTTTCGCCTTCAATTACAGCCTGTTCAAAAGCAGTCACTTTATATTCATCTGAAGTCGATTCATAACCCAAAATCTCATCATCATGAATCTGCGTAACTTCCGTAATATCCTTCAAAAAGATAACTTTCTTTTCTGTGTCTGTGATCAGTACAATTCTGTCTTCACAGATATCGAAAAGAATGCCTTCTTCTTCCACTTCTGATGTGTCACTGTAATAATTGATACCAATTCTCGATAATTTCAGCGATGATATACCGTCAGAAGAAAAATGCGCTCGCTCTGAATCATCACCATCTACGTTCACCGACATCGATTCAGGGGCTCCAATACCCGCAATTTCAGCCAATGCAATTTCCTGCCCGGCAATCATTATCTTTTCACCATCAAATGAAGAGATTGTACCTGGCTGCGTGCTACCATCCTTCAGTTCCACACAAATAGTTTCCCCTCCGGAAAAAGCCTTAAAAAGAGCCTTCATGATTTCAATATCATTCATTGTCGAAATCTCCTTGCATAAGTCTTTTGGCTTTTTAATAATCAACAATGTCATCTACTTTGACGCCAAGTGTATGACATATCTTAATCAAAATTTCAAAGCGGACATCTTCATTTTTTCCGAGTTTCGCCATTGCATTAGAACTGATCTTTGCCTCGCGAATCAGTTCTGTCTTCATCATTTTTCTTTCTTCAAGCAATTTCCACAGTTTTTCGTAGTTAACTGACATGCGGATCCTCCTCTACGTCAAATAACCATTCATCATTCTGCTCGATATTATATCTCATCCCGTCTCGTATTTCAATTTGAGATTTGCAATTTGCCAAGTGTGATGACGATTATTTTTGTTTTTCATGGTCTTGTTCAAGTCCGAACTGCCTGTTCAAAATCACATCCGCATTCTGCTTCGCCCGGATGAATTCCGTACGGTCCGCCTTGACCTTCCGGTACTCCACATATTCTGCCTGGCGCTCCCGGATCAGCCTGGTCCGCTCTGCATTCAGTTCCTTCACAGTTGGCAGTTTCGTTCCTTCCGGCAGCTGGTCAAAGGTAGCTCTTGCGGCCTCCTGCAGTTCAATCTCTGCCCGATGCAGTTCATAAAAGTCTGCCTTCTTTGCTGTCGGCAGCCGCTTATATTCCAGGTAGGTCTTCCTGGTCTTGCTGTAGTCGAAGATATGCTGCCGGAGTGCTTCAATCTCCTTGATCCTGGCATCCTTTTCCTTGATGGACGCAAGTAGCTGATCAGCGCCGGTTACAGCTTCATTGGTCATGCGTTCCAGATCTTCATAGCTGTGAATGTCATGCTGCTGCAGGAAGAGAAGTGTCTTGGCTGTCTGTTTCAGGTTGAAGCCCTTCGCCCAGCGTTCATAGCCTGCTCCCTTGCCCAGGGCACGGTTCTGGATATCGATCAGCAGATCGATGCCCGGCTGCTGTGTCTGACGGTGAGAATCCCGTACATTTGCGCGAGATATTTTTTCTTTCAGAGCTTCCTCGGTATAATCCTCCCCCAGGGAACGGAGACGGATAAATCTCTGCTGTGCACGGCCTTTGATGGCGATATTCTTTCCGCGCTTGATCTCATATCCATCTTCTGCAAGCAGCCGCATGAATTCTTCCCAATCCTTCGGTTTCCTGCGGATCAGATCATCCAGGACAGACCTGATCTCATTGCGGACAGTATGCCGTTTGGGATACTCCGTCCTCTTGGTCCGATCAGCATACGGTTTTCTCTCGATGATGGAATAGCCGTGTTCAAAGCAGACAATATCGCTGAGTCTCTGCAGTGCGATTCCGGAGAAGAAAAAGTTCTTGAACTTCCTGCTGCAGTCCAGTGTGGTGGAATTGAAAATAATGTGGTTATGGATATGAGCTCTGTCTGTATGAGTGGACACCGTAAAGGCATGATTCCCTTTGGTGAAACGCATGGCCAGCTCATAGCCAAGTTTGTTTGCTTCCTCCGGCGTGATCTCTCCCGGCTTGAAGGACTGCCGGATCTGATAGGCAATGATGTTTCCTTTGTACTCCTGTCCGGTGACCTGCTGGTACTGCCGTTTGGAAAGCAGGAATTCCATCGCTGCTGTCTCCGGATCACAGGCATAGGATGAGATCAGTTCGCCCTTCTCTGTCTTCACCGGGTTCTGCGAGTAGTCCAGGCGTTCATTCAGGCACTGGGCCACGGTTTTTCCTTTGTTTACGTGTAATGCAATCAGTCTTGTAGCTGCCATTTCTTCCTCCATGCACAAAAATAAGGGGACTGCCCGCAGCATCCTCTGCCGTAGACAGTCCCCCGTAAGGTTCTTCAGTATTCTGATGTTATGATCTCATGAAACGGATCAGACCGTCTCTCGCTCCTTCCAGCGCAACGATGACCACAGCCTGGCCAAACAGGATGACGAAGCATCCGACGCCAAGCATTGTGAGGATCGCGACATGGATCCACTGAGTAGTGATCAGGAAATAGATATCAAAGCCTAGGATGAGCAGAAGTGCCGGACCGATCACGTATCCCGACAGATCCGTTGCGAGATTGAAAAGGAATCCCGCGATGGCCGTCAGAACGATCAGCGGCAGTGCTGCTATCTTGCCAATCAGACGAAGCACAAACATTTTCATTGCCTCCTTTACTGCTTCTGGCTTCATTGTAGATATGTCCATCGGATACCACAACGATGTCGCAGATGTTTTTTTATGTATCGGCACCGGGGATTCCGATGCCTTTTTCGATCATTTCAGCGCAGCCAGCTTCAGGAAAATGCTGCGTTCTGTATCCAGGATCTCCTGAAACTGTTCCTGCAGATCCATGATATCCGCCGCGTAGATGCTGCCGTTTTCGTTGGCCCGCTTGGCATACTGATTCAGATTGTTGCCGCACCGGGCGACCTGTTCCGTAAGGGAACGGATGTCCTTCAGATCCAGGCAGATACAAAGACCGTCAAGAGCCATTTTTCGGATATAGGCGCTCATGTTATGAATGCTGAGCTCTGCCATTTTCTCTTCGATTCGTTTGCGCTCCTGCGGCGTGACCCGCAGATAGATCATGTCGGTTTTCTGGATACTCATAGGCCTGCTCCTGTTAATCCGGATACAGATCCAGCTGCTGAAAGGCTTCGTCGTCCATGCCTTTGAGCTTATTGATCACCCGGTCTGTCAGCTTTGCCAGCTTCTTTTCCTCCGGCTGCAGCTGTACCTTCATTCCGGCAAGCTCTCGGATCAGACCCTCTCTGGATCCCGGATTATACAGCATCATCAGCATGGTTTCTTCCTTGGTAAACTTCTTCATTCCAGATTCCTTTCTCCGAACCATGCCGGCGGTTTATGTCCAGGCTCTCTGGCAGCCTTCAGCTTTTCCAGAATGGATTCCCGTTCTTCCTTCGGTTTCTCTGTCACCTCCATGGCCGGTGCTTTTCCGTTATTGATGATCCCGTCAATCATGCCGTAATCATCCTCCATTGCCATTTCCGCATTCTTCAGATAATTCTCCGGCTTCAGGAATTCCGGCAGTGTGACAAAACCAATGGAATCCACGTAATGACAGGATACCTGACCATTGGTACGGATTGCTACGATGTCGCTGACTGAAAGGCTGTGTCCACGGAAGTCTGCCGGATGCGCGATATTGAACTTCTCATAGATCTCATCCAGCAATGTGTTCTGATCCTTATAGGGAAGAAGCGGTGCCACATAGACCACCTCATAGTGATCGATATCCGGTGTATCCCCGCTTTTCTGCAGAGCGGCATAGGATACAAAGTGCATAGGCCTGGTCTCTTCTTCATCCTTCAGCTGCAGGATCGCATAGGTATCATTAATGGCTGTCAGGAAAGCCTCCATTTTCACTTCCTGGTCCTGGCCGTTGATCTCATCCCATTTGAAAATCTTCATCGTCGTTCTTCTCCTTTTCATCAAAAGGCAGGCCGTGGATCCTGGCATCCTCAGCCTGCTGTTTTCGTCTTTTTGCGCTGTAGGGAGGCCGGATGCTGACGCATTTCTTCGGGATCCGGTAGGTCACCGAATGCTGCGGCCCCTTCTCCAGCAATATGAACTGATCCGGATATTTCTGCGAAAGCTCCTTCAGCTTCTTCCCGACCCTGCGGTCAAAAGTGTTGACCGAGGCGGTATCCAGCTCATTGTCCCAGTTGATGATCGTTTCCTGCTCAGAGAGCGTATAGCGGCATCTCTTCATTTCCTGCCGCCTTTCTGCGGAAGCTCCATGGAAAAGGATGCTTTCCCTTCCGCATCCGCCGTCACCGAGATCACTGCGTCAAATGTCTTTCCGCTCTTTCTAGAGATGCACTTTTTGAGCTTCACCCTTTCCCCGGAGATCAGCTTCACCGCCAGGTCCCTGGTCAGGTTCTTTCCGATGCTCTGCAGAAACCGGTTGTCCTTCCATAAGGCAAACCGGCAGTTTTGATTTGAGCAGGAATAGCTCTGCTTCCGCTCGACGATCTCTGCGCCGCAGACAGGGCAATTGCCCAGCTTTTCGGCGCCGGAATCCAGGCCCGGTATATTCTGCTCTGCCTTCTGTGTATCGATCAGATCCTGTACAAATGCGCCGATTTCTCCCATAAAACGGCCTGAATCATAGGAATGATGCTCCATATCCAGAAGCTTCTGTTCCCACTCTGCCGTCATCATCGGAGACTTCAGCTTTTCAGGCATGACAGCGATTAGGGAAGCGCCCTTTTCCGTCGGAAGCAGGATCTTTGTTTTCTTGTCTCCGGAGCGGATGACAAAGCCCTTCTGGATCAGCTTCTCGATCGTGCCTGCCCTGGTTGCCGGAGTACCCAGCCCTTTACGCTCCGCTTCCTCAGGAATGTCTTCCGCGCCGGCAGTTTCCATCGCACGAAGAAGCGACCCTTCCGTATAGTGCTGGGCAGGTTTTGTCTTGCCTTCTTTCACTTCGGCATTACTGATCGCAAGTACCTGACCTTCCTGTACATCCGGAACAGTCTCTTCCTTCTCTTTGGCCGGATAGTAATGATTCATAACGGCCTTCCATCCGGGATCCAGGATCTGTTTTCCCCGGATGGAGAAAGTTTCTACGGCACAGGTGATCGTGACCGTTGTCTCCGTAAACCGGCAGGGAAGACCTACTGCGCACAAAAGTCGAACTGTTACCAGCTTCAGGATCTCTGCTTCGCCCTTCGGCAGTTCACGGATCTTCGCTGTACTCACTTCCTTTGTTGGGACCACCGCATGATGATCGGATACCTTGCCGTTATTTATCACCTGCTTTGCATTAACCGGAACTGGATCTGAATACTCAAGAGCTCCAGCTGCCGTCTTTGCAAGCTGTGGCAGCCCTGCAGCCATATCTTCTGTCAGATACCGGCTGTCTGTTCGCGGATAGGTAACCAGCTTCTTCTCATACAGGCTCTGCAGATAATCCAGCGTCTGCTGTGCCGAATATCCCAGGATCTTATTGGCATCTCTCTGCAGGGAAGTAAGATCATACAGGAGCGGCGGTTTTTCTGACTTATCCTTCGTCACAACCTTCGTTATGCTCATCTGTCCCTCATTCCTGCAGCACTCGGCCAGTTTTTCAGCTTCAGTTTTGTCCTTGTATTTCCTGCCGGAAGCCTTCAGATCATTGGACTGCAGCTGCACCGTATAAAACGTTTCCGGCACAAAATCTCGGATCGACTGTTCCCGATCCACCAGCATGGCAAGCGTGGGTGTCATGACCCTGCCGACATTCAGAGTGGATCCATACAGGCATGAATAAAGCCGGGTGGCGTTCATCCCGACGATCCAATCGGCACGTTCCCGGCATAAGGCAGCTTCATATAATGCATCATAGTCTTGGGAAGGTCTTAGACTGGCAAAGCCTTCCTGAATTGCGGAGTCTTCCATGGAAGAGATCCACAGACGGTCAAACGGCTTTTTGCAATGCGCCTGATGATAGACAAGCCGGAAGATCAGCTCACCCTCTCTTCCGGCATCGGTTGCGCAGCACAGACGGTCCACATCGCTTCGTTCCATCAGCTTCTTCAGGATCCCGAACTGCTTCTTTGTTGAAGCAGAAACCGCATATCTCCAGTGATCCGGAAGGATCGGCAGGTCCTCTCTCCTCCATTTCTTATACTTCTCATCGTAGCTTTCCGGAGGTTCCAGTTCGACCAGGTGACCGACGCACCAGCTGACGATCCAGCCGTTTCCTTCAAAATATCCGTCCTTCCGGGCGGTTGCTTTCAATACCTTTGCCAGAGAAGCCGCCACTGACGGCTTCTCCGCGATCACCAGACGGCTCACAGGCACTCCTCCTTTCCCTTACTGACCGCAGGCTTCTGCACCTTCGGCATTTCCTTATGAAGATTTGCCAGGATAGACGGCTTATCTATCACAGAAGGTTCTGCGACAACAGAAATCTTCACCGGCTCCATTGCGGCAGCCTTCTGATCGATCTCCTCCACTGCCTGCAGCTGTTCTGACTTCTGCAGCTCCTGCAGATGCCCTTCGATCTCTGAGATCATTTCACTGGCGGTCGCCTGGATCCTTCCAAGAGAAGCCTTCAGTTCAGCGGTCTCCTTGCCGGAGGACCACCCGGCGATATAGCCGAAGGAATAATCCGAGAAATCCAGCTTCAGCTCCGGATGC
>OCTW013389239.1_pt1 | contig 19787 bp, 19 predicted proteins | sample 1539671 | NCBI WGS metagenome assembly OCTW01 (sample SAMN02144230, study PRJEB22623) | gut metagenome | biome: sheep rumen | host: Ovis aries | place: New Zealand
ACAAGCCTGCGAGTATAATGCTCGCAGGCTTTTTTTGTTGCAATAAATTTTGGCGTTTTCGCTAAAAAAGTGTAATTTTGTATCTTGGTGACCTAACAAACACTGCAAGAAAAGAAAATGATAGACTTTACATTCTATTCCCCTACTGAGTTCGTATTCGGACATGACACCGAGACACGCGCCGGACAACTGGCGAAACGCTACGGTGCACACAAGGTAATGATAGTATATGGAGGCGGCAGCGCCGTGAGAAGCGGCTTGATTGACAAAGTGAAAGCCTCTCTTGAAACTGAGGGACTGAGCTATTGCGAGATGGGCGGCGTGCGTCCTAACCCTACCGACGTAAAGGTGTACGAAGGAATAGAAATAGCAAGGAAGGAACAAGTGGACTTCCTGCTCCCTGTTGGTGGCGGCAGCGTCATCGACACAGCCAAGGCTATCGCTTGCTCTGTTGGCTACAATGGCGACTTCTGGGATTTCTTCATCGGCAAAGCTAAGGTCTCTGACGCACTGCCTATAGGCGTAGTGCTCACAATACCTGCCGCCGGCTCTGAAGGTTCAGGCAATTCCGTGATAACACGTGAGGCAACGCAACAGAAGTTAGGCATCAAGCAACCTATGACGCTGCGCCCGCGTTTCTCCATAATGAATCCGCAACTGACAGTTACACTGCCGCAGTGGCAGACTGCGTCAGGCATCTGCGACATGATGGTGCACATCCTTGAGCGTTACTTCACCAACACACCAAGCACAGAAATAGGCGACCGTATGTGTGAGGGGGTACTGATGGCCATCATCAACGAGGGACGCAAAGTAATACTCAACCCTGAAGACTACGAGGCCCGCGCCAACATCATGTGGAGCGGTATGGTGGCACATAACGGCACCTGCGGCGTAGGATGTGAGGAAGACTGGAGCGGACACCAGATGGAGCACGAACTGAGTGCGATGTACGACGTGACACACGGCGCCGGACTCGCTGTCATCACTCCTGCATACATGGAGTTTATGGCACACCACCACGCAAAGCGCATACGCCAGTTTGCAGAACGTGTATTCGCCGTTCCTGCCGACTTCGGTTCTGAGGAGGAGATCGCATTGGAGGGCGTAAGGCGCTTCAGGGCTTTCCTGCATGACGACCTGCACCTGCCGACAACTCTTGATGAACTGTTACCATCCCTTTCACGTCAGGAGATAGAGACCGCCATTCCTGAACTTGTGGCAAGGTTGCACAAGAACAAGGGCGAGAAGTTTGGTGCTTTCTACCCTATCACTCCTGATGTCAGCACTGAGATATACCGCATAGCACTAAAATAAAAATAATACTTAACGTCAAATAACCCCCATGAACCTACAACGTTTACTTTTAACGCTGTTTACCACGGCAACCGTTGCTGTTGTTTCAGCAGACAACGTACCGGCTTTCCCCGGTGCCGAGGGCTTCGCCAGATACACCACCACCGGTGGCAGAACGACAACATCAGGACGCGTGTATCACGTTACACGTCTTGCCGATGACACCAGCAAAGGCTCATTGCGATGGGCACTGAAACAGACTATGCCGGGTACAATAGTCTTTGATGTCAGCGGATACATTGACCTGACAAAGGATCTTGACATACCAAGCAACTGCACCATAGCCGGACAGACAGCACCAGGCGACGGCATCACACTGCGTTACTACACAGTGAAACTCACGGGCTGCGACAACGTCATAATTCGTTTCATACGTTTCCGCCGCTCACAAGTGAAGGACGTTAACGACGGGGCTGACGCCACATGGGGCAGGCAGCACAAGAACATCATTCTTGATCACTGCTCGTTCTCCTGGGCGATAGATGAGCTGGCTTCTTTCTACGACAACATGAACTTCACCATGCAGTGGTGTGTGCTGGGCGAGGCGCTGCGCAACCCTGGCCACTCAAAGGGTGAGCACTCTTACGGTGGTATATGGGGAGGCAAGGGAGCCTCTTTCCACCACAATATGCTGTGCCACATGCAGAACCGAGTGCCACGTTTCAACGGCGCGCGATATAACTACACTGACAACCTCGACAAAGAGAAATACGCTAACTGCATACAGGCAGAGCGCGTGGACTTCCGCAACTGTCTGATGTATAACTGGGGTACGGGCGGTTGCTACGGCGGTCCTGGCGGCGGACAGATAAACATGGTGAACAACTATTATCAGGGAGGTCCCGCCACGCTTCACCCCACACAGGTGACCAATGTCAGCGTAGGCAACAGCGGGAACTCCAATAACTACCCCACTTACTGGGGCTACGCCTCACGCTATTATATCAATGGCAACTATGTAGAGGCGGCTATGTTTCTGGACACACCTGACGAACCTGAGAATTACGATTGGAAAGGTGTTTTCTCATCCGACAGCGGACTGAAATACGTCAATGGTGACATGTTTATCCCCGATGCCAAACACTACTACGGCAATGACGTGACCTACTACAGTATTGACGGCACCGACTGCGTGCCTGTGAAGATGACAGAGCCGATAGAGTGCGGCGAGGTGACCACCCACACCGCTCTGAACGCATACGAGAAGATTATGAAGTACTGCGGTTCATCGCTTGCACGCGACGCCGTTGACGCGCGATATATGGAAGAGGCTAATACCGGCACTTGCAAATACACCGGCACGGTGACATCATACACCACGACAGACAGCAAAGGCAATGAAGTGACCTACAGCGTCACTCCGCTACAGGGCATCATAGACATGATACAAGACCCTGCCGGCGCTACCGACAGCAAGCTCGTGGCTTATCCTGAACTGAACTCTGCGAGCCGCGCATCCAACTGGGACACAGACCAGGACGGTATGCCTGATGAGTGGGAGGATGCCAACGGACTCAACAAGAACAGTGCCGCCGACGCAGTGAAATACACTCTCGACTCCAAAGGATGGTACACCAACCTTGAGGTATATCTCAACAGCATAGTGGAGGACATAGTAAAAGGCGGCAACGCCGACGCGGAGACAAGCGTAAACGAGTACTACCCCGTCACAGCTGCTACGGCTGTAAACACCGTGCGCAACCAGACATCTGCCATCAGCAAGGTGGAGTATTTCACTCTTGACGGTATGCAGGTCACCACCCCGCAGACAGGCATCAACATCCGCCGCATAACATATACCAACGGCACTACAACAACTGATAAGGTTATTAAGAAATAAAACATACTTAACATGGAAAACTTAGATTGGGGTAACATTGGATTTGGTTACCGTAAGACTAATTACAACGTTCGTTGCTATTATCGCAACGGCAAGTGGGGTGAAATAGAAGTTTCATCCGATGAGACAGTAAACCTGCACATGGCTGCTACCTGCCTGCACTACGGTCAGGAGGCTTTCGAGGGACTCAAGGCATATCGCTGCCCAGACGGCAAGGTGCGCGTATTCCGTACCGATGAGAACGCCGCGCGCCTTCAATCAACATGCCGCGGCATACTGATGCCTGAGCTGCCGACGGAGAAGTTCAACGAGATGGTTGACAAGGTGGTGCGCCTAAACCAGGAGTTCATACCACCATACGAGAGCGGTGCCACACTCTACGTGCGTCCTCTGCTCATCGGCACATCAGCACAGGTAGGTGTTCACCCCGCAAGCGAATACCTCTTCCTTATCTTCGTTACGCCGGTAGGTCCTTACTTCAAGGGAGGCTTCTTCGCTAATCCTTACGTCATCATACGCGACCATGACCGCTCCGCTCCGCTCGGCACAGGCATATACAAGGTAGGCGGCAACTATGCGGCATCGCTGCAGGCCAACCAGAAGGCTCACGAACTGGGCTACGCCTGCGAGTTCTACCTTGACGCAAAGGAGAAGAAGTACATCGACGAGGCTGGTGCTGCCAACTTCTTCGGTATCAAGGACAATACATACATCACTCCTAAGTCAACCTCCATCCTGCCGTCTATCACCAACAAGTCGCTGATGCAGCTGGCTGAGGACCTCGGCATGAAGGTGGAGCGTCGCCAGATACCGGAAGAGGAACTGGAGACATTCGAGGAGGCCGGTGCTTGCGGCACAGCTGCCGTCATCTCACCAATCTCAAAGATTGTTGACATCGAGACAGGCAAGACCTATGAGTTTGGTGAGAAGCCAGGCCCATGGTCAGAAAAACTCTACACCAAGCTTCGCGACATACAGTATGGCATAGAGCCAGACACACACAACTGGACTCGCGTCGTAATAGAATAACACACAGCAAATAACATAAAGGAGTTAAGGAACCTGACAGTTTCTTAACTCTTTTTTTATAACATCCCAACACTGACCAAGTATGCAAATTTGAAGATATATTTCACATTTGCATACTTTTTCGTTAAAATAACTTTTATGTAAAAGAAAAAGTATGTAAATTTGCAATTCATTAGGATAATCATATAAACCACATACATTAAATGGGAAAAGGCAAACTGGCGAAATTCGCCGACATGGAACGATATGAGAACGTGTTCCAATATCCATACAGCGTAGTTGACAACGTACCTTTTGAGATGAAAGGACACTGGCGCGAGCAATACTTCCATAATGATAACCCTATCGTTCTTGAGCTTGGCTGCGGCAGAGGAGAATATGCCGTAGGCTTGGCACAACGCTACCCCGACAAGAACTTTATCGGTGTTGACATCAAGGGAGCACGCATGTGGACTGGTGCCACAGAGGCACTCCGCCTGGGCTTGAAGAACGTAGCATTCCTGCGAACCAACATAGAAATAATAGACCGTTTCTTCTCTGAAGGCGAAGTACAAGAGATATGGCTCACCTTCTCTGACCCTCAGATGAAGAACCCACGTAAGCGACTTACCTCCACATACTTTATGGAGCGTTACCGTCATTTCCTTACCGACGGCGGCACGGTGCACCTGAAGACCGACTCTAACTTTCTCTTCACATACACCACCTACATGGTGGACACCAATCACCTGCCACTGAAACTGCGCACCACCAATCTATATGCAGAACAAAGCGCAAACTATGCCGAGGCTGCGGCAATACAGACATATTACGAATCAATGTGGAGGGAACGTGGCATCGATATAAAATACCAGCAGTTCTGCTTGCCACATGAAGGTGTACTGACAGAGCCCGACGTAGAAATCGAAATGGATGAATACCGCTCATACCACAGAGACAAGCGCTCGTCAAAACAAACGGCAAAGTAATGAGGAGAGGGCAAAGAATAAAGAGCTAAGGTATAGAGAACCAAAGCGCGAAGAAGGCATAGAATAAAGAAGGCAGAATATAAAGAGGGATGAGTAATGGGAGAATTAATGCTTGCGTTTTACGCAAAACCATGAACGGTGAACTATGAACTACGAACTGATAAAAGACAAACGCATAGCCGTATTGCTGAGTGGCGGAGTGGACAGCTCTGTTGTTGTGCATGAGTTGTGCACCCATGGCATCAAGCCCGACTGCTTCTACATAAAGATAGGACCAGAAGAACAGGAAGAATGGGATTGTTCCTCTGAGGAAGACCTTGAGATGGCAACAGCCGTGGCTCGCAAGTACGGTCTTGCCCTTGAGGTTGTTGACTGTCACAAGGAATATTGGGACAACGTAACGCGCTACACCATGGAGAAGGTAAAAGCCGGACTTACCCCCAACCCTGACGTTATGTGCAACCGCCTTATCAAGTTTGGCGCCTTCCACGAGAAACGCGGTCATGACTATGACTATATAGCCACCGGCCACTATGCGCAGACGGAGATTGACAGCGACGGCAACAAATGGCTTGTCACCTCTCCCGACCCCGTAAAGGACCAGACGGACTTCCTCGCGCAGATATACGACTGGCAACTGAAGAAAGCCATCTTCCCTATAGGCCACATGATGAAAGAGGAGGTAAGGGCCATAGCAGAGCGTGAACACCTTATCAACGCAAAGCGCAAGGACTCACAGGGTATCTGTTTCCTTGGCAAGATAAACTATAATGATTACCTTCGCCGCTACCTGGGAGAGAATCCCGGACTTGTCATCGACATTGCCACCGGCAAGAAGATAGGTATGCACAAGGGACTGTGGTTTCACACTATAGGCCAGCGCCACGGTTTGGGTTTCGGCGGTGGTCCATGGTTTGCCGTGAAGAAAAACATCAAGAAGAACATCCTCTTCGTATCTAACGGCTACGACCCTAAGACTGCCTACAAACAGTCATTCAAGGTACATGACATGCACTGGCTCACACTGCCATTAACAAGCAGCAATGACAAAGCGCCAGTTGACATAACATTCAAGATACGCCACACCTCTGACTACCTCCATGCCACCATCACCCCCCTACCCGACGGTGAATACTCTATCAAGGCGGACAAGCCCATACACGGAGTGGCTCCCGGACAGTTCTGCGTATTATATGACAGTGCACACCATCGTTGCTACGGCTCTGCCGAGATAACGATATGACATACCACTACCACCCCATAACACCAAAACAAGAAAACACCGCATAAAACGTATCTGTTTCGTTTTATGCGGTGTTTATCTATGTAACCCCACTTAGGCTTATCTCTTTGCCTTATATACCGATGTACTTATAGAACCGAAGTTATTGACGGTCATCAGTATGTGGAAATACTCATCATAGCTGTCATCAGGTGAGCCTACGCTTACCACGAACTTCAACACATTGCCTGACGCCTCCTCAAAGTTCATTCCGAGCAACACGCCGTTATCCTTAAACTGCGCCGGCAGAATACTCTGAAAGTCTTTTTTAGAGAAGGTTCTGTCATAGAATACGCTACCATCACTACGACGTATAGTCAGTTGGACGGTATTGTCGTAATAAGTGAAGTCATGGTTCTTTACCTTAGGCAAAGACTCACTCTTCTGTCGCGACACGCTGTACTTGTAACTGCCACCGCCTATCCATTCCACATCTCCGTTGATATTCTCATCAGACATGCTCTGAACCTCGTTATGCGGTTTGTCCACCACCTTGTCAACCACAATCTCCTCTGTCTGAGGCTTACTCTCCTTACAAGAAGGAAGTAATGCCAGACAAGCAACAGCCACTATGGTATATGTGATGTAAGACAGTCTCATTTACTTACTTGCACGCTCTATGTATTTATCTATATCCTGTGCAGCGGCACTGTTGACATACTTCTCCTTAATCTCCTTGTATATCTTCAGAGCCTCGTCAGTCTTCTTCTGGCTCTCAAGCAGACGGGCTGCCTGCAAGAGGTAAGTAGGTGAGATAGTGTTGTTCACACTCTCTGAACGAGAGTCAGCCATTGACGCAGCCTCCTTCAGCGTGCTTATAGCCTCATCCACCTTACCTGTGTTAGCATAGGCATTACCCAACGCTGCCACGATAGCCGGACTGATAATAGCGTCGCTCTTAGGAGAGAAGTCCTCAAGATACTTCACAGCCTCCTGCCACTTGCCCATCTGAGCATAGCACAGACCAGCATATCCCTTAGCCAGGTTAGCGGCATCAGTGCCACCATAGTTTTCTATAACAGAGAGGAAACCCTCATTTGTCTTGTCACCATTGAGAGCTTTCTGGAAATCGCGCTCAGCAAACATCTCCTGTGCCTTGGCCATAGCAGTAGAAGCCTTGTTCTCACGAGGCTCTGCCACCAGTGTCTTATAAGCCAGACATCCGGCAATAATGAGGAGAATGGCAGCTACTGCGATGAGTATCTGCTTACGATACTTTAGGAAGAACTGTTCCTGATTGTTAAGGGTCTGCTCATTCTGCACGGCCCCTGCTTCGATTGTTTTTGCCATTGATATTTTGTTATTTTTGTTTTCTTAGGGTGCAAAGTTAATAATTTTCTTTTACATAACGAAATATTTTATCGTTTTTTAATATGTAAAATACTCTCCCATAGCGGCTGCGAGCGGCTTGTCATAGCCATAGATGTCGGGCCATGTCTCCACCACTCCCGTATCAGGATTCGGATACATAGTGTAATACACGATATACACAGGCACTTTCGGTCTTATCGGATAATAGCTTATCAGCCTGAACGGACGTGCCTTGTGACTGTTTTTCTTCAGCCATTGCTGACCTCTCTCTGTCTCTGGCGGTATGTCCATAGATATTCTTATCTGGTCAAGCGTCCAGTCACTCGCCTCGGGTATGAAATAACGCGCTAAGTCAAACGGACGCTCCACGCGGATGCAGCCGTGCGACACTGTGCGACGGTCGCGTTCAAACACCCACGGGGTATTTGTGTCATGGAGATATATGGAGAAGCTGCTGGCAAAGCGGAACACTATACGTCCGAGCGAGTTACCGCGTCCACCACGTTGCACGAAGCGCAAGCCCTGATTACGCAGTCCGTCATGCCCTATATGCGCTATATTGAGTGTATCGCCGGTCTTGCGGCTCACCACAAAATACCTGTGACGGGCGAACCATGCGGAGTCACCCACATGACGCTTAAAGTCGCTCTCCACTATCTTGGGTGGCAGGCTCCACTCCGGGTTCACCTGCATATAACTTATCTCCGAGCACAGCAACGGAGTCTTGGTATTCCATGCGCCGCAGCATATCTTCATTGACGTCTGTCCTGCGCCGCCTCGTGCCCACAGCTGCTGTGACGGCAGGTTGACAAGCACACAACGCTCTTTCTCTTGCGGATGCTTTATCTGCCAACGGCAACGCTCCATATTTACACATACACGCCTGCGGTCGGCGGAGTCTGTGGCGGTACGCAACTGTGTCTGCAAGACCTTATACACCCTTGCATTTGCCGGCACCGACTCCACAAGATATGTCACGCGGTTACTGTCACATACGCTCTGCACCACCTTCTCGTAGTCTGGCGCAGCCACCTCGTAGTCAAACAAGTGGGCGTAATATCCTCTGTCCTCCCTGTAATACAGATGGTTGAGCAAACGGTCAGGCCTTACAAATCCCCACCTCTGCCCTGCCGCATAACGCGCGTATGCCTTGGTGATGTTATAGTCCAGGCGTGGCAGCACCTCGTTGATGTCAAGTCCCAGCGAGTCAAAAGCCAGCTTACTTACCACCGCCATGTCATTGCGTATATCCTCAAGCAGAAACGCTTTTGCATTCAGTCCGCTCTGCGGCAGTTCTTTCTCCAAGTAGTCCACCACCTCACGTACATCCTCACTTACGCCGTCCTCACTTATCCACATCATAGTGCCGAGGCTGTCATATAGATGCTTCACAGCCTTGTCCACCGCCTGTTTGGAATCATCAGCCTCAACTATCTGCCGTATAGCCTGACCTATGCGCTCATTGTCCAGAGAGTCCTGATAAGCTCCAAAAGGAGGTTCTTCCTGCATGACAGTACTCATCCATCCTTGCCTGCACGATGTCATGAGGCACAGCACTACGGTAAAAAATGATATAAGTCTGTTTATTTGCATATATGTTAGTAGATACGTTAAGCTAATATCTTACAATCTATCTTTGCACCTTATCTTCCTCCTCCTTACCCTTTATCCTCTACCCTCTATTCTCCACTCTCTACCCTCTACTCCTCTACTCCTTACTCCTCTACTCCTTACTCTTCCCCTCTCTACCTGCGAGCTGTGGTATAAATATCGCCGCCATGGCGAAGAAGAACAGGGCATAAGGATAATACAGATGAGGTATTATCTGCACCGGACTGATACTTGCCAGTGCCGCACCCATCAACAGTTGGGCGCCGTAAGGTATGACACCCTGCACTATACAAGAGAATGTATCAAGGATACTTGCCACACGTCTTGGGTCCAACCCGTACTTGCGTGATATATCCCTCGCTATGCCCGCCACGGTGATGATGGCCACAGTGTTGTTAGCAGTGCACACTCCCACGAAACTCACCAGAGCCGCAATGCTCAACTCTGCTGTACGTTCTGAATGCACATGGGCCAATATCTTGTCCATCACGAAGCGTATGCCTCCGTTGGCACGTATCACCTCAAGCACACCACCTGCAAGCATGGTTATTATTATCAGCTCGCCCATGCCCATGATACCGTCGGCCATTGCCCGGAACCACGTCACTATGGTATAGTCACCATAACACATTCCCACTATGCCCGTCAGCAACGTGCCGCAAGCCAACACTACCAGCACATCAACTCCCAGCATAGCGGTAATAAGCACTACGATATAGGGCAACACCTTCAGAAGATTCACCTCCGGCAGATTAGCCGGCGCACTGATATTGCCACCTGTCACGGCGTAGTATATCATTATCAAGACAGCAGCCGGCAACGCTATGCGCAGGTTTGTCTTGAACTTGTCACTCATACGGCAGCCCTGCGTCTGCGTGGCACAGACCGTGGTGTCTGAGATAAACGACAGGTTGTCGCCGAAGAACGCTCCGCCCACCACTATTGCCGCCACGAACGGCGTTGACGCTCCCACCGTTGACGCTATGCCTACGGCTATTGGCATCAGTGCCACTATGGTACCCACACTGGTACCTATCGACAGCGAGATAACCGCTGACGCTATGAACAGTCCGGCAAAGATAGTATCTGACGGTACAAATCCCAACGTCAGAGTCACCATGTCGTCTATGCTTCCCATCTCCTTGGCCGAGTTGGCAAAGGCTCCGGCAAGGATGAATATCCATATCATGAGCAGCATATTCTCCGAACCGCCACCGCGGCTGAACACCTTGATACGGTGCTTCAGCGTACCCTTGCTCACCATCACAGCCACCATCGCCGTGAACATGAATGCCACGGAGATAGGTACCTTGTAGAAATCGCCCAACACGATGGACACGCCAAGATACACACAGACGAAGAAGATAAGTGGTGTCAGCGCCAGCATGGAAACCCTTGTTACTTTATTATATCACAGCCCATGTAAGGAACGAGCACTGCAGGCACGCGTATGCCCTCCTCTGTCTGGTTGTTCTCCAAGATAGCTGCAACTATTCGTGGCAGCGCCAGTGCAGAACCGTTAAGAGTGTGGCACAGCTCCGTCTTCTTTGTCTCACTGTTACGGTAACGACACTTCAGACGGTTTGCCTGATAGGTGTCGAAGTTACTTACTGATGATACCTCAAGCCAACGGCCCTGTGCCTCAGAGTAAACCTCGAAGTCATAGCATATAGAAGAAGTGAACGACTGGTCGCCGCCACAGAGCAGCAGTATACGGTAAGGCAGCTCAAGTTTCTTCAGCAGGCCCTCCACATGTGCGAGCATCTCCTTATGTGACTCCTTTGAGTGCTCCGGCTTGTCTATACGTACTATCTCTATCTTTGAGAACTCATGCAAGCGGTTCAGTCCGCGCACGTCCTTGCCGTATGAGCCAGCCTCGCGACGGAAGCACTGAGTATATGCGCAGTTCTTTATCGGCAGGTCCTTCTCGTCAAGTATCACGTCACGGTAGATATTTGTCACCGGCACCTCTGCTGTAGGAATGAGATACAGGTCGTCCACCTCACAGTGATACATCTGTCCCTCCTTGTCAGGCAACTGACCCGTGCCATATCCTGACGCCTGGTTAACCACCGTAGGCGGCATTATCTCGGTATAGCCAGATGCACGTGCCTCGTCAAGGAAGAAGTTGATGAGCGCGCGCTGCAGACGGGCTCCCATGCCCACATAGACAGGGAAACCTGCACCTGTTATCTTCACGCCGAGGTCAAAGTCTATGAGGTTATATTTCTTTGCCAGCTCCCAGTGAGGCAGCTTAGCCTCGTCATTGGCAGGGTTAGCGGTCCATGTGCCCACGGTGTCTGTACCGTCACACTCTTTCTGATTACTCTTCACAACGATGTTGTCCTCAGCGCATGAGCCCTCTGGCACCTCGTCGTATGGTATGTTAGGAATCTGACAGAGCAGTGTGGTGAGCTCCTGCTCAGCCTCGGCCTTCTGCTCCTCCAGCTGCTTTGACTTATCCTTAAGCGCTGCCACGCGCTGCTTTGCCTCCTCGGCAGCAGTCTTGTCGCCGGCCTTCATCAGCTTGCCTATCTCAGTTGCAGCCTTCTTCTGCTCAGCCAGACAAGCATCAAGCTCCTGCTGTGTCTCACGACGTTTCTTGTCAACGGCAATGACACCGTCAATAGCCTCAGCAGCGCCGCTGAAGTGTTTTTTCTCCAGTCCTTTTACTACTCTCTCCTTCTCTTCTGTTATCAGTTTCAGTGTAAGCATTATTGTTATTCTGTATTTCTATTCCAAATTAAGTTCTTCTTTCAAAGCCGCCGGCTCACGGCGTGTGTCCCAGAAGGCCACAATATATAGCATTTCCCTCTCCGTGCGGTAAATTATCTTGCTCAAGCCATCAACAACTACACTGCGATACTCGGTCCCACCTTTTCCCAAGGCGCTTTCCACTTTTCCCATATCTGGCATAGTTGTCAGCAGCTGTACCTTATATGCGACTTTTTCCGCGAAACGCTGTTTGACTGTAAAACCAAAGTATTCAAAAATATAAGTCGCAGTCCGCTCATATGAGAGCAGAGCCCTTTCGGTCCACTGTACCCTCATGCAATCTCAGCCGCCATAACAGGCTCTCCTATCTTGTTGATTCTATCAAATACCTCTTCTGAAGTATATAATCTGCCTGCCCTGATATCCTCCTCACCATTCCGTATCATGGCGTTTATCTCCTCCATGGTGTACGGTGGCAGCTCCTCCTTGGCCATGGCGCTCATGCTAAGCTCCAACGCCAAATCTCTCTTCTCCTCGTCAGTGAGTGTATCGCAAAGATACTCGCTGAGGTTATTCAATGCTTTCTCCGTCATACTCTATACACTTTTGTTTATGTGCAAAGTTACTAATAATTTTCTTAACATTCAAGCTTTTGCGTTATTTTCTCACCCCCCGGTGCTCATTTTTGGTTCTCTGTACCTACAAGCCTTCCGCGTCTTCTATCCTGACCAGCACATTGCTGGCTATATGACGCAATGACAACGGCTGCGCCTCATCGGTCACGATGCGCTCTGCCTCCGACCTCACCAGCGCTTGCTCTTCTACGGTCATTTCCTTGCCCGCCGACAACAGGCGCGCCATAATGTTACAGCCATATATGCGCTGCATCATGCCGTCCGTGGCTATTAGTGCGAATGCCAGTTCCTTGGCATAGCTGAGGTATTGATACAGTTCCATCACCGCCACCTCTGCCACTTCCTGAGTGGGTGTCTCAGCTATCCACTGCTCTGCCGTCTGCCTGTCAAACGCATCCACTGGCATCAGCATCACAGCCACCATCTTACTCTCACGCACATCATCATGCCACAACTCCACAGCGGTGTCATAGTCTTTACCATAGTCGGCAGCCAGGTCACGAAGGTGTCCCAGTGAGGCTCCCCAGTTTATGTGATAGTCCACACCTTTCTCTCTCTGTGACTGTGCCGTCACGCCGTTCATCAGCAGTCTGAATGTCTGTCTTATTTCTTTTGCCTTGCTCATAGGTTGCAAAGTTACACTTTTTCTGCGAGCCACACAAACCACGCTTCCCTTATAATAGGACATTTTGGTGATTTAACATTTCATTACAATTCGCAATCTAGAGAATTTGACAAGAAAAATGTAACAACAAAAGAGAAGGTTGTAACAACTCACAACCTTCTCTTTTTCGTTTTTTTGAGTAAAAAGCGCCTTTTTTGCTTCTAAAAGCATAACTTTCATGTCGTAAAAGCATAGCTTTTAGGGTGTGAAAGCTATCACTTTACCTTGTAAAAGCTATGCTTTCACACAAAAAAAGCCCTAAAATGTCACTCTTTTATTACGCTTTGTTCTGTATAACGTTGTATTACAACGTTTTACACAAAACGCAAAATCCTTGCGATATTTCAGCCAAGATGTAAGGTTGCTGAGTAATATCGCAAGGATTTGAAGCCTAAAATAGGACATTTTGGTGATTCGGGCTTTTCCCGCCCCATATTCTTCTGTTCAAAATTCCATCGTCAGACGGGCGTTAAGTTGCCTTCCAGTAAGATAGTTTGGCACGGCATACTGATAGTTTTGCACGTCGGTTACCCAATAGTAGGAGTTGACGTTGCTATGCCCCAGAAGGTTCAGGCAGTCTATGCCGAGCCATATATTCCTCAGGCAGAACTTCTTTACCTGCTGGTTTTCTCTCTTGTATGCCCTGTAGCTCATACCTATGTCAACCCTCTGATATGCCGGAGCACGGAAACTCTGTCGGGCGTTATCGGTATGTGGCGGACCAAACGGCAGTCCGTCTGCGTATGCCAGTTTCAGCGCCATGCGCCAACGGTCTGTGCCAGGGAAGTAATCCGTAAAGAACAGGTTTACGGCATATCGCTGGTCTGTAGGCAGCGGAACGCTCTGCCCCCTGTAGTTCATGGCTGTGGACATGAGTGAGAATGTTATCCATGAGTCGGTACCTGGCACAAACTCTCCATACAGTTTGAAGTCTATGCCTGCCACGTGTCCTGAGGCTTCGTTCTGACCGCTGTAGGTCACCTTCACGTTGTTTACGCTGTAAGGTATCACGTTGGCGAGCTGCTTGTAATACGCCTCGGCAGTGAAGCGGTATGGTCTGCCCCCCGCCTTGAAGCGGTAGTCAAATGCCGCTATGAAGTGAATGCTGCGCTGTGAGCGTATCTTCTTGTTCAGCGTGGCGTAGGTCACTCCGCCTATCGTCGTGGTATCACGCAGTTCCTTGAAGAACGGCGCCTGATAATACAGTCCGGCGGCAAGGCGCAAGGTGACATTATCGTTCCAGTAAGGTATGGCTGAGAGCATCACGCGCGGTGACACTATGCTCTCCTGGTTGAACGACCAGTTGGCGAAGCGTATGCCGTAGTTCAGCGTGTAGAAGTTAGTCTCAAGCGGCGAATGGAATTTCCAAGTGTCCTGCACATAGAATTCCAGTCTGCGTGCCCTGAGGCTGTTACGCGCTGCGAGGGCATATATCATCTTTAGGTCCTCGCCTGTATGTGGCATGATATATCCGGCTGAGTCACGCATCTCATACTCCCTTGAGTTCTCTGTGATGTGCTCACAACGCAATTGCACGGCTGCCTGCACATTATGATGCTGCGTCTTATGGTCAAGCATCAGCTTAAGGCTCGCCACGTTTGCCGTGAGATAGTTACGCGCATACTCCAAATAGGTGCCCACGCCCATATTCTCTTGTGTCTCGGTCTGCATGAGCCAATACTGTCCCTGTATGTCATAGGTCTCTCGTTCCTTGGTATGGAAGGCGGTGCCGAGCAGCGACACTGTTGTCTTGGGGGATATGATGCGGCGCAGCGTGAGCGTACCGAAGTAGGTACGGAAGAGGTCTTTCTCCTGACCGTCGAAATACACCTTGAATGACTTCACGTTGTCCTGCGTACCGAAGGTTGTCTCGCGGTCAACCGGATAGAAGTCATAGCGCGACTGCGATATATCGCCTATGAACTCCACCTGCCAGCGTTTGTTGGGTGTGAAGGTAAGATATGTCTGATAGTCTATGAACTGAGGGTCATACTCTCCCGTGGTGTCAAAGGTCTTAAGCAAGGCTTTGGTCTGTTTGTACCTGAAACCGTTAGCCCATGAGAACTTCTTGCTTGCCAGTCCGAGGTATGCCGAGCCACCTAACAAGCTGGCAGAGAGTGAGCCTTCTGTGCGCGTAGGCTTATGGTAGGTTATGTCCAATGCTGACGACATCTTATCGCCGTATTTCGCCTCATAGCCGCCAGAGGAGAACGAGATATTCTCCACCATGTCGGGGTTGATGATTGACAGTCCTTCCTGCTGACCTGAGCGCACAAGGAACGGACGGTACACCTCCACGTTATTTATATATACGGAGTTTTCATCAAAGGAACCGCCGCGCACGTTATACTGTGATGACAACTCACTGTGGGTGCTTACGCCTGCCTGCTGTTGTATCAGTTCTTCCACGGCATTGCCCGAGGCTGACGGCGCTTGCTTCATGTCTTTCACGTCAAGTTCCTGCGAGGCTCCCGTCTGGCGTTTCTTCTCTGTCACCGTCACACCCTGCAGCTCCTGACTGTCCTCATAGAGCGTGATTTGCAGGTTCTGCCTGCCACGGGGACGGCGCAGCACTCTCACCTTCGTCTTGTAACCTATCATAGAGAAACGCACCTCAACGGAGTCGGTGGATGCGAGATGCAAGGAGAAATCGCCCTTCAGACTTGTCATGGTCACTTTGCCTTGCTTCAGGCACGACACAGTACACAGCTCCACAGGATTACCCTGTTCGTCCATAACACGGCCTGTCAGCACAAAATCCTGTGCCGATGCGGTAAACGGACATATCACAAGGCATAAAAAAAACATGACGACAAGTGCCGACATTCGCCTAAGCGAATCAGCCCTGCCGTCATGATGAAAACAGTTTATATATCTCGTTTTTGTTATTGTCATCAAAGAATGAACGCACTGATGTTGATTTTATTGCAGACAAAATTTGTTTGTAAGAAGAAATTTAAGTAAATTTGCATCGCTAAATGAAATTATAAACCAATGAACAGAATATTTCTTTGTCTGCTTCTTTTACTCGCAGTGACAACCGTGGTTGTCGCCGCACCGTCTGACACAATTGCCGCAAGTGCGGCCAGTGACTCTACCAGCCTGCTGCTTGACGAGGCAGCCGCAGAGATGAGCGACACCACAATGCTTGAGTCCATGGCTGACGGCAACGGCAGCGCATACAGCCAGTTGAAGGTGAAGTTCGTGGAGGGCGGAGCCGGCTTTATGTCATTGGTAGCCTTATGTCTTATCATAGGTCTGGCATTCTGCATTGAGCGTATCATTTACCTCAGCATGTCAGAGATTGATGCCAAGCGTTTCATGCAGGCTCTTGAGACAAAGCTGAAGGGCGAGGGTCAGGAGGCTGCCAAGGAACTGTGCAGAAATACACGCGGTCCTGTAGCAAGTATATGTTATCAGGGTGTGCTCAGGCTGGACAGCACCGCTGAGGAGATGGAACGTTCCATCAGTTCTTACGCTTCCGTACAGATAGGCAAGATGGAGAAGGGCTGCTCATGGATAACGCTGTGCATTGCCATGGCACCGTCGCTGGGCTTCCTCGGCACTGTGATTGGTATGGTAATGGCTTTCGACCAGATACAGACAGCCGGCGACATCAGCCCTACCATCGTGGCAGCTGGTATGAAGGTGGCTCTTATCACTACCATCTTCGGTATCATCACCGCACTTGTGCTGCAGTTATTCTATAACTATATCCTCTCTAAGATTGACCACTTGACAGCGCAGATGGAGGAGAGCGCAATCACGTTCGTCGATATTTATAAAGGAATAAAGAGTAAGGAATAAAGAGTAAAGAGTAAGGAGTAAAGAGTAAAGAGTAAGGAGTAAAGAGTAAAGAGCAAATAGTAAATGATTATCATAGACATCATAATATGGCTTATCGCCACAGTGTTAGTTCTCACGTTATGCGCCACGGCATACAGCGTGTACCATTCTATAAGGATGAACAGACGCAAACGTAAGGAGAACGGCATACCCGTAGGTATCATTGACTGGAGCGTGGCGGCCTTCGTCATCATACTGAGTATGGTGATATGGCTTACCACATCTTTCACTGATATGTGTCTGGTAACAGCAGCAGTCATGCTACTGACAGCTACCGCCACAATCGTTTTTGACAAAGTAAAGAAGAGACGTGCTTATTAAGAGAAAAAGACATAGTATGCCGGGACTGAACACCACGGCAACGGCGGACATCTCTTTCATGATGCTCATATTTTTCCTTGTAACAACATCTATGGACAGTGACAAGGGATTGGGGCGTATGATGCCACCATACGAGCCCGACAGACAGGATGAGCAAAAGGACGTGGACAAAGACAAAGTGATGACTCTGCACCTTACCAAAGACGGACTGACGACTATGGAGGGCAAGCCTGCGAAGATTGATGACAAGCTACGCAAGGATGTGAGGCATTTCATTATAACAAGAGGTGCATCACACATCATTGAACTGCAGATAGACCGCGACGCTGACTATGACTCATACTTCCAACTGCAAAACCAGATAGTGCGAGCATACAGGGAGGTGCGCGACGCAGCGGCAAAGAAGAAATACGGAGCATCGCTGATATCTCTTAATGAGGACCAGCAGACCGAAATCAACAGTTACTTTCCACAAAGAATACAAGAAACTGTACTCCCATAAAAACCATTAACGACCATCATTAAAATCAGACGACATAAGAAACGCAGCGTACCAAGCCTTAACATGGCTTCTATGCCTGACCTTATCTTCACCGTGCTATTCTTCTTTATGATAGTTACGCACATGAGGACAGAGACGCCACGTCTGAAGTTTGAGACGCCGCAAGGCAAGGAACTGTCTGACCCGCGTGACAAGTATGAGATGGTAAACCTTTACATAGGAAAGGACAACGAAGGTAACTACTTGTTACAGGTGGGAGACGACATAGTGTCAATGGAACAGTTAGGACAGGCCATACGACACGCCAGGGGCAAGGCACGCACGGTTCCCACTGAGGGTCCTGAGGGAGAAGCAGGAGCGTCACAAAACACGGTAATAAACATTCGTGCCGACCGCGAAACGCCAATGGGCTTTATCACTGACGTAAAGCAGACGCTGAGACGCAACGGCTTCCTCAGCATCAGATATAACGCGACTGAGAAGAAAAAGGAGGATGAGAAGCCCCAAGAAGAATAGAGCTGCATCCCCAAAAATGCCCTATAAAACCCATTAAGCCCCTAAATCCACCCATAAGCCAATACCCCCATTAAACGCACCCACGACACGCATTAAACCCATAACCACCACATAAAAGAAATGAAGCAATATCTTGACCTATTACAAAGAATCACCACCGAGGGAGTAGTAAAAACCGACCGCACCGGTACAGGCACGAAGAGTGTCTTCGGACACCAGATGCGGTTTAACATGAGCGAGGGCTTCCCCCTGCTCACAACAAAGAAGCTACACCTGAAGTCTATCATACATGAGCTGTTATGGTTCCTGAGTGGCGACACAAACATACGCTACCTGCAGGAGAACGGTGTGCGTATATGGAACGAATGGGCTGACGAGAACGGCGAGTTAGGCCCTGTATATGGCCACCAGTGGCGCTCATGGCCCGACTATAAAGGTGGTACCATCGACCAGATACAACAGGCTGTGGACTTGATAAAGAACCACCCAGACTCCCGCCGTATCATGGTAAGTGCATGGAACCCTGCAGAGGTTGACCAGATGGCTTTGCCACCATGCCACTGCCTCTTTCAGTTCTATGTGGCTGACGGAAAACTGTCATTGCAGCTTTACCAACGCAGCGCCGACACTTTCCTCGGCGTACCATTCAACATCGCCTCATACGCTTTGTTGCTGCAGATGATGGCACAGGTAACAGGCCTCCAGTGCGGTGACTTCATTCACACCACCGGCGACACACACCTTTATCTTAACCATCTGGAGCAGGCTGAGCTGCAACTGACACGCACTCCGCGCCCTCTGCCACGCATGATTATCAACCCCGACGTAAAGGATATCTTCAGTTTCCACTACGAGGACTTCCAACTGACAGACTACAACCCTTACCCTCACATCAAAGCGGATGTAAGCGTATAAGAGGATAAAACAGACTAAAGACGTTAATACCTATATTTCCTATAGCATCATATCTATAGCAAATATAGGTTTTTTGTTTCCTCTTAGACCATTGTCACTGTCCTCTTTCTTCTGTCCTCTTTCTTCTGTCCTCTTTCTTCCGTCCTCTTTCTTCCGTCCTCTCTCGCCCTCCCCGTTTCTCCCTCCCCTCCCCTGTTCTGTTTGTCGCTGTATCACAGCGACCATCCTATCCCCACCTCTTCCTCCCTCCTTCCTTCTCTTATACCCTCATACCAT
>OCTW011573989.1_pt1 | contig 19784 bp, 18 predicted proteins | sample 1539671 | NCBI WGS metagenome assembly OCTW01 (sample SAMN02144230, study PRJEB22623) | gut metagenome | biome: sheep rumen | host: Ovis aries | place: New Zealand
AAGTCTCTGGCAACCTTGGCTGGTCACCAGAGATTTCTTGTTCCTAACTTGTTTTTTGTTTCACTGTCTACTTGACGGGATGCGGTTCAGTTTTCCATGCGCGGGGGATCTGCATTTTATCTGTAGAACCTGTTTTGAGGCTCCAGGCTGTTGAGCTTCTTTTTCTTTTTGGGCTTGCGGTGAAAGAGCCTGTACAAAAGCCTGTACAGGAGGAACAGGCCCAGCAGGGGGAGGACGATGTACAGAAGGGCGAACTCAAAGGTGAAGCGGGGGAAGGGGTTCGGATCGGCGGCGGAATAGGCCGCGATTTCCTCCAGCGTGGGGGCGATCCGCTCGCGCCGCTCGATGCTGCGGGTGGCGATCAGGTCGTAGACGGTCGCTTCTCCCTGGCTGTTGTAATAGGTCATGGTGCCCATGACCTCGCCCGCGGTGACGGGGGCGGAGAACTCCCTGGTATATTCGGTGATGGTGATATCGCTCAGGTGGTGGGTCAGATAATCCCGGTTGGTGGGGGAGACGATGATGGTATCGGAGCCCTCCGAGCTCTGCACCTGCAGGTCCAGCGTCAGCTTGCCCAGGCCGCTGTCGTTCAGGGCGTAGGCGGAAATATCCACCACCTTGGGGTTGCTCCGGTACAGGTCCTGGATGGAGACGCTCTGGAACTGGGTAAAGCCATAGTCCATCAGTTTGATGGTATCGGTGTAACGGGAGGCGTCTGAGCTTGAATGGAATACGCAGGAAATCAGCGTGACGCCGTCCTTCTCAGCGGCGCCGACATAGCAATAGCCAGCGGCCGCTGTGTTGCCCGTTTTGATGCCGATGCCGTAGCGGTAATAGGTCTCGCCGCTGTTGGCAATCAGGAACTTGTTGTTGGTGTCCAGCTTCCGCTCTGAATAGATGTTGTCTTCCGGCATGATGTAGGCGCTGCGACTGACAATGTCCCGGAAGGTCTCGTTCTCCATGGCGATGCGGGCGATGGTGCACATCTCCCGGGCGGTGGAATAATGGTTCTCGTCGTGATAGCCGTGTGGGTTGGCAAAGTGGGTGCTGATGCAGCCGAAGCTCTGGGCGGCGTTGTTCATCAGGTTGACGAAGTTCATGATGTTGCCGCCCACCGTCTCGGCGATCACGTTGGCGCCCTCGTTGCCGGAGCGGAGCATGGTGGTGTACAGGACATCTTCGAAACGGACCTGCTCGCCAATGCTGAGCGGGATCGTGGAAGAGTCGCTGGGAATGTCCATCGCGGAGGCGCTGACGGTCACCATGCGGTCCGGGTCGTTGAGCATCAGCCCCAGATAGGTGGTCATGATCTTGGTGGTGGAGGCGGGGTAAATCAGGGCGTCGGCGTTCTTTTCAAAGATGACCTCGCCGGTTTCCGCTTCCACCAAAATAGCGGAGCGGCAGGTCAGGTCCTCCGGCTCCAGCTGGGAAGAGTTGGAAGGGGCGTATTCCGCCCGCACGGACACGGCGGGGAGGGCCAGGGAAAACAGCAACAGCAAACAGACGGCTGCCCGAAGCCGTCTGCGGCCTGCCATTCGGCAGGAACGGAACCAATGTTTTACGCTTTCCGGAAATATGATCATCAGGTTTTTTTACAGCTCCGCTTCCAGACGGACACACTTGCCCACAACAGTGACCTCGTTCAGGTTCTTGATTTCGCTCTCGCACCGGTCGTCATAGGTTTGCAGCATCACCTGGAAGCCGGGCATGAGGACGGTTTTGCGCAGGACCTTGCCAAAGGGCGTGTCCAGCACCATGAGGGCGCCGTCCACCGGCCCGCTGGCGGGAACCACCAGCAGATAGTCCCCCTTCATGACCCGGAAGCCCCGCATCAGGTTGTCCGGGGCAGAGAGATAATAGACCTTGTCCGGGTTCGCCCCTTCGATCTTGCCGTTGGTGATGGGCAGCAGACGGTGATCCACTTCCTTCATGGCGGCGTTGTAGACCGGCACGTGCTTGAGGACGCCGGCCAGGGCGTCCAGCCAGATGGAGCCGGGAACGGCGGGATTGTCCCCGTCGCCGCCCTGCTTTTCCTTCTTGGTCAGCTTTTTGTCCGGCACCACCTGCTGGAGGGTGGGGGTCACGGCGGACTGCAGGTCGACCGTGGCGGCGATGTCGTCCAGGGTAAATTCGGCCTCTGTGCGGGTCTCCTGCAGGCCGATGGCCTTCAGGATCCTCCGGGCCTGGTCATCCGCGATGATCCGCTTGCCGGATTCGACTTCCATCAGATATTTGTCGCTGACCCCGCATTTTTTGGCGACCTGCTTGAAGGTCAGCCCCTGGCGCGTCCGCTCCAGGCGGATCAGGTCTCCGAGTCTGCTCATGAAGATGCTCCTTCAAAGAAGATGAACGGGCGGCGGCCGGCAATACGCCGGCCGGGCCCGAAATGTATAATATCAGGAATAGTTTTGGTGACTTTGGTTACTGCTGCGCGTTCACCAGCTGGAGGAAACGGGCGGGCAGGTTGTGCAGGAAGCCGTTCAGCAGGGAAGCCCGGCTTTCGGCGCTCAGCATGTCCAGCCGCAGGGCGGAGGCGATGGCCTCGTCCATGTAGATGGGCGTGCGGCGGGTGCTGGTTTTGCCGCTGAAGGTCAGGGTGACGCCCGCGTTGCTCTCCAGGTCCGCCCATTCCAGGACGGTGTCCAGATAGGTGGGGGTGGTCAGGTCCGCGAGCTTGGAGTAGATCTTGTTGGTAAAGGAGAGGGACATCACCGGCAGCTTCAGGCTTTCGTCCGCCTTGACCACGAGGGTACCCTTGTAGTTCCTCTCAAAGCGCTGCTCGTAGGTGTCGTTGACGTCCTCGGGCTCAGCCCATTCCAGGTTGTAGGCAAAGGTCAGGGGCTTGGGCTCCTCCACGGAATCCTTGGCCGGGGCGGGGGTCCATTTGACCTCGCCGACCCAGACGCCGCTGCCCATGCTCTGGGCGGACAGGTCGATCAGCGAGCCCTGGTAGGGCTCCCGGGTAAGCTCGGCCCGCACCTGCCACAGATCGCCGTCCTCCTGGACGCTGTGGGTGACGGTGGCTTCCTTGAGCGGGAAGGTTTCGGCGAAGGGGAGGCGCATGCTTTCAAAGATCACGTCCCCGTTTTCCGCGCTGAACTGGCGGCGCACGGTAATATCCCCGTTCAGCTTGACCTTGTCGATCATGCTCAGGAAGCTCCAGAGCATGTCCTTCTGCAGGTAGGCGGCCTGCTCGTCCACCGTCAGGATCTCGCGCAGCAAGCTCAGCAGGTCCTGATCCACGAATAGATCCACCAGCAGGGCTTTCGCTTCCTGCAGCAGGGCGCTGGCGGGGATCTCGTATTCGTTGGTCATGATGAAGCGGCCCTGGGTGTCCTCCTCGGTGACGGTTTTGGCGTAGTTCTGCAGCCAGCTGGTCACCTTGATGGAGAACTGGTTGTAGGAGGCCTGGGCGCGCTTTTGCCAGTCCTCATTGGCGGTGGCGATCGCGTACACCACGTGGGCCAGGGAGGGCCAGGCATTTTCGCTCAGGGCGTCCGTCAGAAGGGACACCGCGTCGTTGGTCGGGTCAAAGGCGTAATACATGCCCTGATCGTCCAGCAGGGGAGAGCGGACATAGCGGATGCCGTTATGATCCTCTACGAAGATGTTCTGGATGGAAACGTCCCCGGACGAATTGGAGAGGGTCAGCACGTCCTCGCTGCCCAGATCGGCCGTGGAGGTCTGATTGGTATGGGTGAAGCTGATGGTATAATCCTGCAGATAGGCGCGGAAGTTGGACCAGGCGACCTCGTCCACAAAGGCGGGGCCCTCCTGGGTGGCCTTTCCGCTTAAGGTGCCCTGGAAGCTGGAGTTCATCCAGTGTCCCTTCAGCTTGTCCAGCTGGGTGCTTTCCTTGACGGCCACGTCCGCCAGGGATGAACAGGAAGCGCTGAGCAGGCAAAGACAGAGCAGCAGGGCGATCCACGATTTCCGCATAGGTTTATTCCTCCGTTTCTTCTGTTTCTGGCAGCGGGGGCACCGAAGCCCCGTTCATCCAAGCGTCGGTTCTGAGCAGGTGCTCCAGCTGACGCCGCTCTTTTTCGGGCAGCTGGTTTTTCTTCTTGGTCAAAAGGCCCGCAAGCATCATGACCGCCTGGGTCTCAGATACGGTGTCCGCGGCGGTTTCCGCCTCGGCCGGGCTGACGGATACGTTAGCCTGCCAGCGGATCACGTCGCTGGAAGCGTGCAGCTGGCGGAACGAAAGGGTTCCATCGAGATGTCCGTCTTCCGTAGCGGAGAGGCGGAGGGTCCCGTTCCAGGTTTGCTTGACGCTGCCGTCGCTGGTTTCGCGCTCCAGGACGGCGGTGATCGCTTCCTCTTTTCCTTTTTGGCTGGTCAGCTGGAGCGAGTCGTCCAGCTTCCAGGTTTCCTTGTCTACCGTACGCCGGATGGACAGGGTGATCTTCCGGGAAGCCTTCGTCTTGGTTTCCGACCGTTTGGGCACGGTCAGCGACGCCTGGAAGTTATTGCCTCCCCGGACGGCCGGGGCCTTGACGGAAAAATAGTAAATGTCCCCGTTTTTGCCGATGATGAAGGTCAGCTTCCGGATGTCCTCCCCGCCGGCGCCAATCCGGCCGGCGAACTGATAGGCCAGGTCCTGGCCTTCGCCGTTCAGGTTCCGCCGCACCGTCATTTCGCCCTCCAGGGTCAATTGGTCCAGATAGGCGGAAACGGCGGGGGAAACCTCATAGTCGCGGAACACGGCCTTGAGGCCGTCCAGCACCGGGGTGAGGGCCGCTTTGGGCAGGACGGAGAACAGGGCCTTGGAGACCGTCAAAGACTGGCGGGAAGCCGAATACCCCAGCACCCGGAACGAGGTGCCTTTTTCCTCGATTTCCGGCGGCTCGTCTCCGCAAAGGGCGGTGAACAGGGCCGGAAAGCCGGTTTCCCACAGGTCCCGGAGGGCCTGCTCGGCGGAAAGATAGGGGAGGGTCTCCGGGACTTCCCGGAGGCGGAAAGCGGCCGCTTCCTCGCACTCCCGGTCGGACAGGCGGATCGTCCCGTTCCCGGCGATGTCGGAAACCTCCAGTGTGAGGGGGGACAGGTAGGCGTTTAAAAGCGACAGGGCTTCTTCCTTCGCGTTCAGCTTCGTCACTTCCGGGGAAGAGAAGGTCACCTTGACCCCCGCGGGGCTTTGCTTCAGGGCGTCCCACGTGTCCGAAAACCCAGCCTGCGCTGGAAACGGCAGAAGGCTGAGCAGCAGCCATACGATCAGCAGTTTTCGCCGCATGTCATCACCTGCCTGCAAATGGATTGTACACAGATAAAACGAAACAGAAGGGGAAAATCTTTCCGTCCGCAGAAGGAAAGCGTAAATAATTTATCAAAGCGCATTTGAAAGAAGGCTTCCGCGGATCCGGAAAGCCCTTTTGAAGCCCGCCGGCGTTTTTTCGGTCAGTCCCGGAGCATCTCCCAGATGTCGGCGATGGAGCCGCAGGTGAACTGGGGCTTGACCTCGCTTTTTTCCCAGTCCTCCCGGGTGGTTTCCCCGCTGAACACCAGGACGGTGGAGATACCGGCGTTGACGCCGCAGGCGATGTCGGTATAGATGCGGTCGCCGATCAGGACGGCGTCCTCCGGGGCATAGCCCGCCTTTCGGATGGCCAGATTGGCGATGGCCGGCTCCGGCTTTCCGATAAAATAGGGTTTGCGCTTGGTGGCGTTAAAGAGCATCTGGCTGACCGAGCCGCAGTCCGGCACGTAGCCGTAGGCGGTGGGGCAGACCCAGTCCGGGTTGGTGGCCAGGTAGGTGACGCCCCGCCCCAGCAGGATGCAGGCGTCCTCCAGCTTCTGAAAGGTCAGCTCCGTGTCAAAGCCCATCAGCAGACAGTCGATATCGTCCTCCAGACGGTCGGTGATGGGAAAGCCCGCCTTGAGCAGCTGCTCGCGGAACGAACGGGTGCCCAGGGCGTAGATCTTTTTCCCGTGCCAGTTTTCTTTCAGATAGACGATGGCGGCGTCGGTGGAGGTGAAAAAATCGTCCGCCGCAGCCGGAATGCCAAGGCGGGTCATTTTCTCCACGTATTTGTCCACGGACTTGGAGGAGTTGTTCGTCAGGTACAGATACCGGCCGCCCCGCCTTTTGATGGCGGACAGGAAGTCCAGACAGTGGTCGAAGACGTCGTCGTCCAGGTACAGCGTCCCGTCCATGTCGAGCAGAAACAGCTTCTTGTGCCGCAGGGTTTCCCGCATCTCGTCCATGAATGACTCCTTCTTCAATTACAGGCTCTTGGTGACCACAACGTTGACGCCGGTCCCGGCGGCGTTGGTCAGGACCACCTGACCGATGGACACGGGGGAGGCCACCTCTACGTGATTGAGCTCCTTCATGATGTCCAGGAGCTTTCCCTTGGGCACGGCCTTTTCCGTTTTGACCGGGCAGCGGCGGTACGCGCCGCCGGACAGACGCACGGTGCTGGTCAGCACCCGGGTGGGGTTCTGAATCTCGTTTTTGCCGTATTCGGCCCCGCGCGGGCAGGAATTGCCGGTCACGGTGTAGCCGTTCTCATCGTCCACATGCAGACGGCAGCCCTTGGGGCAGACAATGCAGACCAATTCTTTCATGTAGGTTACGCCTCCCTCGCGCTGATCGTGATCTGACCGCCCTGCGCCGAATCCAGGATTTTGCGGGGCAGCAGGATGTGCTCCATTTCACCCGGGGCCATGTGCTCGCGCTTGAAGGAAGCCAGGAGCTTTTCACCATCATGGACTTCGATCACGCTGTTTTTGAATACCCGGCGCACCCGGAAAAAGACGTCCGCGGCCTTTTCAACATCGTCGGCCCGGATCTTCTGGGGCACGGTGTAGCTGACGTCGGCCCCGTTTTTGAGCTCCAGGGCTGCTCCCTCGCGATGTCCCTTCAGGACGAACTCGGCGGCGGCGGCGCCGGCGCGCTCGCTCTCGGCGGAGACGTAGTCCACCAGGTCGTGCACGTGCACCACGTTCCCGCAGGCGAAGATGCCGGGGACGGAGGTTTCCATGTTTTCATAGACGACCGCGCCGTTGGTGCGGGGGTCCATCTCGATGCCGGCGGCCCGGGTCAGCTCGTTCTCCGGGATCAGGCCGACGGACAGAAGCACCGTGTCGCAGTCGAACTCGAGGTTCGTCCCCGGGATCGGCTGGCGGTTTTCGTCGAGCTTGTGGACGGTCACGTGGGAGACCCGGCCGTTTTCTGCCCGGATGTCCGTGATCGTGTGGGAGAGGTACAGGGGGATGTTCCAGTCCTGCAGGCACTGGACGATGTTGCGCATCAGCCCGCCGGAATAGGGCATGAGCTCCACACAGGCCAGCACCTGAGCCCCTTCCAGGGTCATGCGGCGCGCCATGATCAGGCCGATATCGCCGGAGCCCAGGATGACCACGCGCTTTCCGACCATGTAGCCTTCCAGGTTGAGGTAACGCTGGGCGGAACCGGCGGTAAAGACGCCGGCCGGCCTCTCGCCCGGGATGCCGATGGCCCCGCGGGTCCTTTCGCGGCAGCCCATGCTCAGGACGATGGATTTGGCCTGCAAAACCTGGTAGCCGTTCTGGGCGGAGATGACGTGGACCTCGTGGCGGTCGTTGATCTCCAGCACCATCGTGTCCAGCAGGACGGAAACGCCGGTGTCCTTGAGCATCTCAATAAAACGGGCGGCGTATTCAGGCCCGGTCAGCTCTTCCTTAAAGCGGTGCAGGCCAAAGCCGTTGTGAATGCACTGGTTGAGGATGCCGCCGAGCTCCTTGTCCCGCTCGACGATCAGAATATTCTTAAGACCTTTTTGCCAGGCGCTGTTGGCGGCTGCCAGGCCGGCCGGCCCGCCGCCGACCACGATCAGATCATACATCACGCTTGCGCCTCCTTCTTGGTCTCGGACATCAGGATGTTGCTTCCCTCGCCGTCCTGCAGGACGGAAAGAGGGCTGATGTTCAGTTCGCGGGACAGGATATCGACCACGCGGGGCCCGCAGAACCCGCCCTGGCACCGGCCCATGCCGCTGCCGGCGCGGCGCTTGACGCCGTCCACGCTGCAGGGAGGAATCGGGCTGTGGATCGCGTCGACGATCTCACCTTCGGTGACCGTCTCGCACCGGCAGATGATCCGGCCGTAGAGCGGGTTTTCCCGGACGGCGGCCTGGCGCTCGTCCTCGGACATAAAGCGGAAGCGCTTCTTCCTGCGGGTGAGGACGGGGTGCTCCTTCTTTTCTGGATGGAAGCCGCATTCGTTCAGCAGCTTCACCGCCTCCAGCGCGATGGCCGGGGCGGAGGACAGGCCGGGAGATTTGATGCCCGCCAGGTCGATAAAATGCTCGGCGGCGATGCCGATCTGGAATTCGTCCTTGTCCGTGTTGGCACGGACGCCGGCGAAATTGCGGATGGCGTTGCGGTAGGCCAGAGAGGGCATCGTCTGGGCGGCCTTGGCCCGCACGAAGGCCATGCCCTCGGCGGTGTTGCCGGTGTTGACGGGGCCGCTGATATTCTGGGCGTTCGGGCCGACCAGGAGGTTATGGTCCATCGTCGGGGTGATCAGGACGCCCTTGCCGTCCGCGTTGGGGCACTGAAACAAAACGTGCTTGGCGCGGTAGCATTCGGACTTGTCCATCACGTAGTATTCGCCCTTGTTCGGGATCACGGTAAAGGCGTGGGGGGCGGCCATGTCGTGGATTTTGTCGCTCTGTACGCCGGCGGCGTTGATCACAAAGCGGGCTTCCACGGGACCACGGTTCGTCTCGATCCGGTAGCCGCCGTCGATCTTTGTAAGGCCGGTCACTTCGGTGCTGCGGCGCAGCTCCACGCCGTTGACGACCGCCGTTTCCGCAAACGCCAGGGCGTATTCCCAGGGGGTAATGATGCCGGCGCTGGGCGCGTACAGGGCGCAGACCACCTCGGGGCTGACCAGGGGGTCCATCTGCCGGACCTCGTCGCCGGAGAGGATCTGAAGGCCGGGCACCCCGTTCTTTACGCCCCGCTCATAGAGGGTCTGAACGGTGGCCCTTTCTTCTTCCGAAAAGGCCAGCACGAAGGAACCGATCCGCGCAAAGGGAACGTCCAGGTCCTTGCACAGCTGCTCTGTCATGGCGTTGCCGGCTACGTTCAGACGGGCCATCAGGGTGCCGGGCTTGGGATCGTACCCGGCGTGGATGATCGCGCTGTTGGCGCGGGTAGCGCCCATGGCGACGTCGTTTTCCTTTTCAAGCACCACGACGGACGCCTGATATTTGGATAATTCAAAAGCGGCTGCCGCTCCGATCACACCGCAGCCGATGACGGCAACATCAAACATAGCATTCCTCCTGTTCCGACTAAAAAACACAAAAAAGAAACCCTTCTTTTCAGGCAGTATAAGAATATCACGTTTCCCCGCTGATTGCAAGAAAAACCCAATCAATTTCCCCTTCGATCGGGTGATTGACAGTTTTCCTGAATTGGGATAATATCAGGATGTAAGCTTGGCTTCAGGCGGGCAACTTTAAAGGAGGGGAAAGCCATGAACGTCACGATCATCGGCTGCGGAAAAATGGGCTGCGCCATGGCGCGGGGACTGCTGAAATCCGGATTGGTGTCCGCGCAGGACCTCGTCATTACCAACCGTTCGGGCACGGTGCCGCAGGCCCTGGAGGGCTTTTCCGGCCTGCGCTTTCTGACGGACAACCGGGCCGCCTGCGCGGACAGCGATTTTATCCTCCTGGCCGTGCTGCCCCAGCGCTACGGGGAAGTCCTGCCGGAAATCCGGGACGCGGCCAGGGAAGGCGCCTGCCTGCTGTCCATTGCCCCGGGCTACAGCGTCCAGCAGATTGCTGAAATGACCGGAAACCGCTTCCACGTCATCCGGGCCATGCCCAACACCCCCGCGGTCATCGGGGAGGGCATGATCGCCGTTTGCGAAAACCCATCGGTACCTGAAAAGGTATTTGGCGAAGCCCTGGAGCTGTTTTCCGCCCTGGGCCGAACGGAGGTCATCCGGGAGGATCAGCTGAACGCGGTGATCGGCGTCAGCGGAAGCGCGCCCGCGTACTTTTTCGTCTTTTTAGACGCCCTGGCGGACGCCGGGGTGTTGGGCGGCCTTCGCCGGGAGCAGGCCGTCTGTCTGGCCGAGCAGACGATGCTGGGCTGCGCCCGGCTCGCCATCGGGACGGGAGATTCGCCCTCGGCCCTTCGGGACATGGTCTGTTCCCCCGGCGGCACCACCATCGAAGCGGTCGCGAAGCTCGAGGAAACGGGCTTCCGCAGCGCCGTGATCCAGGCCGCCCGCGCGGCGATGGAGAAGGCGGAGAAGATGGCGGGGAAGTAAGGAATTAGGCATTAGGGATTAGGCAATAGGCATTAGGCAATAGGCATTAGGCATTAGGGACTGGACATTACGCATTACGCATTAAGAATTACGCATTAGGCACTGGGGTCTCCGGGAGGAGAATTTGTAAATGAGAAAGAATGTCATTATGACGGTTGTGGGGTGCGTGAAAAACGGGGATATTCCCGAGGACGTGGTCAAGCTGTTCACCACCGGCTATCTGAGCGGGGAGAGCGGCTGCTGGCGTCTCAAATATACCGAGACGGACCCGGAAACCAGCCAGCGCAGCCATATCACGCTGAAAATGGAAAAAAACAGCGTCTCCATGTCCCGGGACGGACAGGAGAAGACACTGATGGAGTTTACCCCCGGCAGGCGGTTCGAAGGCATGTATCAGACCCCCTACGGCGATATGAGCATCGGCGTTTTTCCCAACCTGGTCTCCTACCGCCTGGAAGAAAAGAAGGGGGAGATCGACCTCTCCTACCGGCTGGACATTCAGGGCAAGTACACGGGGGACAGGGAGCTGCACATCCGCTTTGCGGATAAAAACCCCGGACAATCGTGATTCTGCTTAAGGATCTTCGCGGGGAGCTGAGGCAAAAGCTGGACGGCCCCTGCATGCTGCGGATTAGCCGGGAGGACGACTGTCTGTTTGTGACGGACGCTCCGAAAAGGCTGTCGGATGCTGCGGACGCGGCGCGGACCGCGCTTCAAGCGGGGGGCTGGGACGTGCGTCCCGTCGGAGGCCTTTGGCGGCTGGACCTTGGGGAGGACAGATGGCACAGCTTCATCCGCTCCGTCCCCCGGGAAGAGGGGCCGGACCCGATGGAGGCATCTCTGCAGCTGTACTCGCTGGCAAAGCGCCTGACCAAAGCGCCGGTGCCCGCCGAAGATCAGCCTCTTCTGCCCCTGCGCGTTCTGTTAAAGGCGCTGGACAGCGGGAAGGCGGAAGCGGTGCTGCGCTTTTTCCCGCCGTACCTGGCGGTTCTCCTTCGGGAAAAAAAGCCGATGCCGGAAGCCGCCGGCTGGATGCTTTACTGGGCCATGAACCGGGGCATATTCTGACAGGGAGGGTTTGTTCATGCTGATTGAATGGAACGGTCATTCTGAGTTTCTGCTGGAGAGCGCCTCCGGCTACCGGATCCTGACGGACCCGTTTGACCCGAATACCGGCTATCCCATGCGCAGGCCGGGGGCGGACGCGGTGGTGGTTTCCCACAGCCACGGTGACCACAGCTATTTGGACAAGGTGGACGGGCATCCCATTGTGCTGGACGCTCCGGGCCGCACGGAGCTGGGGGACGGAATCACGGTTGAATCCATCCTGGCGGATCATGACGACTGCCAGGGGAAAAAGCGGGGGAAAACCCTGATCACCAAAATCCGGATGAACGGGCTGTTGATCGCTCATTTGGGCGACCTGGGCTGCCCGCTTTCCCCGGAACAGCTGGATTTCCTGTCCGGCACGGACATCCTGATGGTCCCGGTCGGTGGCTTTTTCACCATCGACGGCGAGACGGCCGCCGATCTGGTGCGGGCCGTTTCGCCCAAGGTGACGATCCCGATGCACTATCAGACGAAGTGGAACGAGAGCTGGCCCATCACCGGTCCGGAACCCTTCTATGAAGCCATGTGCCTGCCCTTGCCGGACCCGGTGCCCTTGCTGCGGGTGACGGCGGAGGACATCGTCTGCCTGCCGGCCACGGTGATGTTTGAGACGCCGGAGGAAAGCTGAAAGAGGGAAACAAACGATGAAAAGGATCTTTTCGTTCTTTTGCGTCCTGGCGCTGCTGGCCGTATCCTTGCTCGCGGCGGCGGAAGCACCGGCCCTTCGGGGCTATGATCGGGACCTGGGCTATGTCTATCTGACCTTCGGGGAGTATCCGCAGACCAAAGAAGGGGAGGTCCGGCCCATCCTCTGGCGCGTGCTGACGGTGGACAATGAAAAAGCTTACCTGTGCAGTGAGTACATCCTCTTTGCGCGGGAGCTTCACAGCTCGCTGACCGAATACAAGAAGATTGGCGCGGACTTTGGACAGACGGAGCTGTGCGCCTACCTGAACGGGGAATTTGCCGCCCAGGCCTTTTCCGAGGAAGAGCTGGTGGCCCTCCTGCCCTGCGAAACCTTCGGCAAGGTCTTCCTGCTGGACGGGGCGGACCTCAAAAACAAGGACATCGGCATGGGGGAAAAGACCAACATCAACAAGTCGGCCGGGCTTCGGGCCTGGGGGACGGATTACGCCGTCGCCAACGGCCTGTTCGTCTATCTGAAAAAATACGGCAGCCACAGCCCTTACTGGGTGCGCAACCAGAGCACCACGGACAAGCGCCACGGCCGCTGCACCAAGGCCACCGGCGTCCTGGGCCACATCGAATCCGGCCGGGACAACGAGGGCGTCCGCCCCGCCATTTATTTGAAGGCGGACGGCTTTTCGATCGAGGGCGGCTCCGGCACGATGGAGGACCCGTACATCGTTGTTCCGAAGGCGGAAGGCAGTGAGGAATGAGGAGTGAGAAGTGAGGAGTTTGAGATACTGTTTCTCCGGTGACAGAACTTGCGGGGTTTCCCTGCGCCGCCTTTTTGCCGTGCTCCTGGCCCTCCTTGTTTTGAATCCTGCAGGATTGAGCGCGCTGGCGGTCACGGACGAGTCGGGCCATGCGGTCCGGATGCCCGGGCCGGCGGAGGAGTTTTCCATCACGGAGCGGATCACCATCCGAAACCATGGGTCCATGGAGCGTTCTCCCTATCTGGACGCGGCGTTTTCCCTGCTGGAGGAGGGCAACCCCTTTGTGGCCCGCTACAACCTCCTGACCGGGGCGGACGTAAAGCCCCGCTTTCCCTACGGGGTGCCGTATTTTATCGGCGGGTCCAAGTATGACACGCTGGCCCATCACATCCCGGAGTACACGGTATACGCCAGCTGGCAGAACAGCCTGTATTACCGCAACGGGGTCAACTATCTCTACGGCTTTGACTGCAGCGGGTTTACCAGGTGGGTCTACACCGAGTGCGGGAGGGCCCCGCACGGCTCCATCTCGGATTTCCTCCTGCGTTCCGAGAAATCGGCCCTGTTCTGCAGCGGCTCCAGGCCCATGCCGGACTGGAAGGACCTTCCTTCGGCGCTCAAGCCCGGGGCCCTGCTGGCCATGACCCATCCGGGCTACCACATCGCCATGTATGTCGGCACCCTACGCCAGTTCGGCTACACGGAAAAGCAGGTGCCGGAGCTGAAAAAATACCTGGATTACCCGCTGGTGATTCATTCCTCCGTCAACGCCTCCATCGCCGCCCGCTTTCAGGACCTGCTGAGGAACGGCTCGCCCCGCTACCACGGGGTGACGGTGACGGACGGCGGCGTCTGCGTCTCCATCATCGGGATGCTGCCCAAGGAAGCCCCCCATTCCACCTTCCAGCAGATCCAGACCACCAACTGGTTCTATCTGCCGGACGGCACCTGGCTGACGGTGCTGGACTGCGGGTCGATCACGCAGTATGCGTGGTATGAGTAATTCCTGCTTCGCAGGAAATGGGAAGGGGAATGCTTCCCCTTCCCACACCTTCCCTGCCCAGGGCCTGCCGGCCCGTTCTTCGCTGAAAATGTGCCACCGGCCCGTTCTTCGCTGAAAATGTGCCACCGGCACATTTTCCGGGCGCTCAGAACCCCACACCGCGCATGTCGCTGCTGCGGATTTCTATTTGGAGGGTTCCACCCTCCAAACCACCTGGGATATACTTGATCAGTATATGCAATTCATTTTAGAGCTGTTGCGGACCTGAGCCGCAACAGCTCCCGTATGAATAAATCATCAAGGAGATTGAACCAACATGAACCGTAAAGAACTTGCAGAAATCAAACGCAGAATGGATCGGGAGAAGGGGTGCATTTCCTGCATCCGTGGGTGCTACGTCAGCGCCAAGGGAGAGGTCATTTCCGTCTTCCGCCGGCCGCTGGGCGAAATCCCGGAGGGGGAGTGTGCCGCCTTCTTTTCCCTGTTTAAAAAGGTGCTGAGCGGCGTGCCCGGGAAAACCGGGATCGACGTCGTTTTTTCCTCGGATGAAATACTCAGCGGGGAAGAGCATGCCCTGCTGATGGAACTGCGCGACGTGCGGGCAGACGACGATACGGCTGTCAACACCCTGTACCAGAAAATCATCGACCAGTACCATTCCGAAACGAACTACGTGATCCTGCTGACAGGCGACACCTACGACGTGCCCCACCACCATTCGGACGGGCAGAAGAGCGATCTGCAGGAAAACGTCTTCCAGTATTTCATCTGCTGCGTGTGCCCGGTAAAGCCGAACAAGACCGGCCTTTCCTACAGCGCTTCGGAGATGGATTTCCGCGACCAGGGCCCGGACCAGACGCTGGGCTCCCCGGAGCTGGGCTTCATGTTCCCGGCCTTTGACGACCGTTCCTCCAACATCTATAACGCCCTGTACTATGTCCGCAGCGCCGACCAGATGCACGAGGATTTCGCGGACGCGGTGTTCCATACGGAGCTTCCCATGTCCGCCCCGGAGCAGAAGCAGGCCTTTGTGAACGTCCTGGAGGACGCCCTGCAGGAGGACATGCGCTTTGAGGTCGTCCAGTCCGTGAACGATCGCATGATCGAGCACGTGGAGGGGCAGAAGCAGGAAAAACAGGCGGAAGCGCCGGTGATTTCCGCGTCTCAGATGAAGAGCATCCTTTCGGACTGCGGCCTGCCGCTGGAAAAGCTGGAGAGTTTTGGAGAGCGCTTTGACGAGCAGTTCGGCCGCGGTACGGTGCTGAGCGCCGCCAACATCGTCAATACCAAACAGATGGAGGTCCGGACGCCGAACGTGGTGATCCACGTGAACCCCGAGTTCAGCGACCTGGTGGAGACCCGGATCATCGACGGCAAAAAGTACATCCTGATCCGGGCGGAGGAAGAGGTCGAGCTAAACGGCGTCAGCGTGCAGATCGGCGGGGAGGAGGACTGACCCTTTATCATTACTTAACATCAAACGGTGCGGGACGGACGCGAAAGAAGGCGGCCGCCCCGCGCTTTTGTATTTTCTGTGTATTTTTCTACTCGCGTTTGCCTTCCGCGGGGGCCCCTTGCTTGACACCCTATATACGGCCTTGCTATAATTCACTCGACACAGGGAAAGGTGTATTTGTATTCATGAATACATGTTTTCCTAAACAATTGATCAAGGAGGCACATCTTACATGAAGAAATTTGTTGCGCTGCTGCTGTGCGCCGCGATGGTGCTTTCTCTGGCGGCTTTTGCTTCCGCTGAGGAAGAGTTCCATATCGGCATCGTCACCGGTTCCGTTTCCCAGTCCGAGGATGACCGCCGCGGCGCGGAGGCCTTCCAGGCGATGTACGGGGAAGACATGGTGAAGCTGGCCATTTATCCCGACAACTTCTCCGAAGAAATCGAAACCACCATCCAGACCATCGTGAACTTTGCCGATGACCCGCTGATGAAGGCCATCATCGTCAACCAGGCCGTGCCCGGCACCACCGAAGCCTTCCGCAAGGTCAAGGAAATGCGCCCGGACATCCTCTGCATTGCCGGCGAAGCCCACGAAGACCTGCCCGAGATCGGCTCTGCGGCCGACCTGGTGTGCAATAATGACTTTGTCGCCCGCGGCTATCTGATGATCCGCACCGCTCACGAGCTGGGCTGCGACACCTTCGTGCACATCTCCTTCCCGCGTCACATGGGCTATGAGACCATGAGCCGCCGCGTCGCTATCATGAAGGCCGCCTGCGAAGAGTTCGGCATGAACTTCGTGCTGGAAACCGCTCCCGACCCCACCCAGTCTGACGTCGGCACCCCCGGCGCCCAGGCCTACATCCTCGAGCATGCGCCCGAATGGATTGAGAAGTACGGCACGAACTCCGCTTACTTCTGCACCAACGACGCCCACACCGAGCCCCTGCTCAAGCAGCTGCTGGCCTACGGCGGCTACTTCATCGAAGCGGACCTGCCCTCCCCGCTGATGGGCTATCCGGGCGCTCTGGGTCTGGACCTGACCGAAGCCGGCGGCGACTTTGAAAAGATCCTGTCCGCCGTGGAAGCCGCGGTCGTCGAAAAGGGCGGCGCGGGCCGCTTCGGCACCTGGGCATACTCCTACGGCTACACCGTGTCCGCCGGTCTGGCCCAGCACGCCTATAACGTGCTGAAGGGCGAGAGCGAGCTGGACGATATCGACGATATCTCCAAAGCCTATGAAGTCTTCTCTCCCAAGGCCAACTGGAACGGCTCCAGCTACACCGACGCCACCACCGGCGTCAAGTCCGACAACATCTACCTGGTCTATCAGGATACCTACATCATGGGCGACCCCGGCCGCTACATGGGCTCCACCGACATCGAAGTGCCTGAAAAGTACTTCACCGTGAAGTAATCAAGAACGGATAAACGCAAAGGGGAGGTTCATCCCTCCCCTTTGTTTTTTAGCAGGCAGTAGGGAATAGGGAACAGGGAATAGGGAATAGGCGCGGCCGCAGGCCGCGGAGTAACTCAAAGCTAATCCCTAGTCCCTAATCCCTAATCCCTTACCAAAAAGAAGTGGTGAAACGGATGACGACAGCGAAACAAACGGGCGCCCCGCTGCTGGAAATGCGGAACGTGAAAAAGAACTTTTTCGGCAACCAGGTGCTGACGGATATCAACCTAAAGCTGGAGGCCGGTCAGGTGCTGGGCCTGGTGGGCGAAAACGGCGCGGGGAAAACCACGCTGATGAAGATCCTGTTCGGGATGGACGAGATCCGGGAAACAGGCGGATACGGCGGGGACATCTTCTTAAACGGCGAAAAGGTGAACTTTTCCTCGCCCTTTGACGCCCTGGCCAAGGGCATCGGCATGGTGCACCAGGAGTTTTCCCTGATTCCCGGCTTTACTGCCACGGAAAACATCCTTTTGAACCGGGAACCCAAGAAGGAAAATGTGGTCTCCCTGGTCTTCGGCGAGAGGATGAATACCCTGGAACGCAGGGAGATGGACCGGCAGTCCGAAGCCGCCATCGAGAAAATGGGCGTCCGGATCGACGAGAACATGCTGATCAGCAACATGCCGGTCGGCCACAAGCAGTTTACGGAGATTGCCCGCGAGCTGAGCAAGGAGCAGCTGCAGCTGCTGATCCTCGACGAGCCCACCGCCGTGCTGACCGAGCATGAGGCTGTCGCCCTGCTGGAATCCATCCGCGGCATGGCGTCCCGGGGGATCGCGGTGATCTTCATCACCCACCGCCTCCAGGAGATTCTGTCCGTCTGCGACAAGGTGGCAGTCATGCGGGACGGATGCCTGGTGCAGAACGTGAACGCGAAGGACACCAGCGTCCAGGAAATCACCCGCTGGATGGTGGGCCGGAACATCAGCTCCGGTGAAAACAAACACCGGCAGCTGGCTAATGACAATGTCATCATGTCCATCCGCCATCTCTGGGTCGACATGCCCGGCGAAACCGTGCGGGACGTCAATCTCGACGTGTTCGAGGGCGAGATCCTGGGCATCGGCGGCCTGGCGGGCCAGGGCAAGCTGGGTATTCCCAACGGCGTCATGGGCCTGTATGAAGCGGGCGGGCAGGTCACTTTTAGGGGCAAGGAGATTGCCCTGAACGCCCCGCGCCGCTGTCTGGACGCCTCCCTGGCCTTCGTTTCGGAAGACCGCCGGGGCGTCGGCCTCTTGCTGGACGAGAGCCTTGAATGGAACATCGCCTTCCCCGCGATGCAGATTCAGAACAAGTTTCTCAAAAGCTATCTGGGCGGGCTGATCAAATGGCGCGACGAAAAGGCCATCCGTGACGTGACGGAAAAATACATCGACGAGCTGGCCATCAAATGCACCAGCTCCCGGCAGAACGCCAAGGAACTCTCCGGCGGCAACCAGCAGAAGGTCTGCCTGGCGAAGGCGTTCGCTCTTGAGCCGCAGTTTCTGTTCGTGTCCGAACCCACCCGCGGCATCGACGTGGGCGCGAAGTCCCTGGTGCTCAACGCGCTCAAAAAATTCAACCAGGAAAGCGGCGTGACCATCGTCATGATCTCCTCCGAGCTGGAGGAGCTGCGTCAGGTCTGCGACCGCATCGCCATCGTTTCCGGCGGCAGAATCGCCGGGATCCTTCCGGCGTCCGATTCCTCCGAGAACTTCGGTATGCTGATGGTCAGTCAGGTAAAGTGAGGAACTGAGCATGAGTGAAACGGTGAACAAAACCCCTACGACCTTCCGGGAGCGCGTGATGGAAGCTCTTCGCAGCTTCGGCTTGCCCAGGCTGATCATCGCCGGATTCCTGCTTCTTTTATTCATTCTGGCCCCCTTTGTGAACGCCGACCTGCCGATGCAGATCACCAACACCATCAACCGCTTCAGCTGGAACGCGGTGCTGGTGCTGGCCATGGTGCCGATGGTGCACTCGGGCTGCGGGCTGAACTTCGGTCTGCCGCTGGGCATCGTGGCGGGCCTGCTGGGCGGCACCCTGTCCATCGAGCTGGGCTTTCGGGGACCGATGTCCTTTTTTACCAGCGTGCTGATTGCGACCCCCTTCGCCCTTCTGTTCGGCGTCGGCTACGGGTGGCTGCTGAACCACATCAAGGGCGGCGAGATGATGATCGCTACCTATGTGGGCTTTTCGTCCGTCTCCTTCATGTGCATGATGTGGCTGCTGCTGCCCTATCACAGCCCCAACATGGTGTGGGGCCTGTCCGGCAAGGGACTGCGCACCACGATCTCGCTGGAGGGCTACTATGATAAGGCTCTGGCCAATTTCCTGCAGATCAACATCGGGAAGTTTTCGATCCCCGTGGGGACACTGCTCTTTTTTGCCCTGCTGGCCTTCTGCATGTGGGCCTTCCTGCACACCAAGACCGGCACGGCCATGACGGCCGTGGGCTCCAACCCCACCTTCGCGAGAGCCGCCGGGATCAACGTGGATAAGATCCGCCTGCTGTCCGTGGTCATGTCTACCTGGCTTGGGGCCGTGGGCATCCTGGTGTATCAGCAGGGCTTCGGCTTTATCCAGCTGTATAACGCCCCCTTCTACATGGCCCTGCCCGCCGTTTCCGCCATTCTGATCGGCGGTGCGTCGGTCAACAAGGCGTCCATCATGAACGTGATCATCGGCACCTTCCTCTTCCAGGGCATCGTGACGATGACGCCCACGGTCATGAACAACATGATCCACATGGACATGAGCGAGGTCATCCGCATGATCGCCTCCAACGGCATGATTCTCTACGCCCTGACCCGGAAAACGGAGGTGAGAAGATGAGCCAGCTCGTAAAACCCGCATCCGGCCGCTCTTCCGGGAAGGGTATCGGTGCTTTCCTGGCCGGAAACTCTGTGCCGATCATGTTCATTCTCATCTGCGCCGTGTGCATCCCGATCTCTGGTTTTTCCGTCCCTTACCTGCTCAATGAAATCATGAGCCGTCTGGGGCGCAATGCCTTCCTGATCCTGAGCCTGCTGATTCCCATCATGGCGGGCATGGGTCTGAACTTCGGCATGACCCTGGGGGCCATGGCGGGGGAAATCGCC
>OCTW013411939.1_pt1 | contig 19777 bp, 19 predicted proteins | sample 1539671 | NCBI WGS metagenome assembly OCTW01 (sample SAMN02144230, study PRJEB22623) | gut metagenome | biome: sheep rumen | host: Ovis aries | place: New Zealand
GGCGATAGGCGCCAAGCCGTGGAGCATCCTGAAACTGATCATCATCGAGAGTGTGATCATCACCACCTTCTTCGGCTATATAGGTATGGTACTGGGGGTATGTGCCAATGAGTATATGGATGCCACGCTGGGGCACAACACCATCGACACGGGTATCTTCAAGGCCACGATGTTCGTGAACCCGACGGTGGGTCTCGATGTCTGTCTGGAGGCCACGATGGTGATGATCGTCGCAGGCACCGTCGCAGGACTGATCCCCGCCTTCAAGGCCAGCCGCATCCGTCCAATCGAAGCGCTCCGCGCTGACTAGAACGACTAGGACCCCTAGGACCCCTAGAACCCCTAGAAAAAAACAGAAAATTATGAGAATAGACATAGATAGTTACAGAGAGATCCTCGACACGCTGACGAGGAACAAGAGCAGGAGTTTCCTGACGGGCTTCGGCGTGTTCTGGGGCGTGTTCATGCTCGTGGCCCTTATCGGGGGCGGGCAGGGGATGAAGGAGATGCTGAACTCCAACTTCGCGGGCTTTGCCACGAACTCCGCCTTCGTATGGTCACAGCAGACCACCAAGGCCTATAAGGGCTTCCGCAAGGGGCGTTGGTGGTCGATGGACCAGAAGGACGTGGAGAGAATCCGTCAGCGCGTGCCAGAACTCGACGTGATAGCCCCCGTGGTGTTCATGCCGTGGAATGCGCAGAGCACGGCCTACCACGAGGATAGGAAGGTGAGTGTCAACGTACAGGGGGTCACGCCTGACTATGCCAGGGTCAATGAGCCAAAGTTATTCTATGGCAGGTATATCAACGATATGGACGTGAAGCAGCATCGGAAGGTGTGCGTGCTGGGAAAGAAGATTTATAAAGACCTGTTCAAGAAGGGTGGCAATCCCTGTGGACAGTCCATCAGGATCGACTCGACCTATTATCAGGTGGTGGGCGTGGATTACAGTTCCAGCAACATCAGCATCAACGGTAGCAGTGAGGAGGCGGTATCGCTCCCCTTCACGATGGTGCAGCAGGCCTACAACCGCGGACAACAGGTGGATCTCATCGCCGTGACGGCCAGGGAAGGTGTGGTGATGTCGGATATCACAGACCGTATCCGCGAGACGGTGGCCAGGGCCCACTATGTCGATCCCACTGACGAAAGAGGCGTCACCGTGTTCAATACAGAGGTGCTGTTCCAGTTGCTCGACAACCTGTTTAAAGGCGTCAACTTCCTCATCTGGCTGGTGGGTCTGGGTACACTGCTCGCTGGTGCCATCGGCGTGTCGAACATCATGATGGTGACGGTGAGGGAGCGTACCACGGAGATCGGCATCCGTCGCGCCATCGGAGCCACGCCGAAGATGATCCTCTCACAGATTATCTCGGAGAGTATCGTGCTGACGCTGGTGGCTGGTATGAGTGGCATCCTCTTCGGCGTGATGATCCTGCAGATGCTGGAGATGGGCAGTATGGAGGACGGTATGGTAACCACCCACTATCAGGTGAGTTTCTGGACAGCCATCTTCGCCGCCTTCGTGGTAAGTGCCATGGGGGTGCTGGCGGGGCTCGCCCCTGCCGCCAGGGCCATGTCGATAAAACCTGTCGATGCCATGCGAGATGAGTAGGATTGAAGGATTGAAAAATTGAAGAATTGAAAAATTGAAGATAGTATGAAGAAGTACAGTAAACTGATTATCGCTGCGATTATCGCGCTGATTTTCATCGGGACATTCGTGTTCCTCTGGCAGAAGAGCCAGCCCAAGGAGATCGTCTATAACGAGTTTACCCCGAAACTGGACAGCATCCAGAAGACGACCATCATCACAGGTAAGATCGAACCTCGTAATGAGGTGAACGTCAAACCCCAGATCTCTGGTATCATCTCTGAACTGTATAAGGATCCAGGTGACTATGTGAATGCTGGCGACGTGATTGCCAAGGTGAAGGTGATCCCCGACATGGGACAACTCTCGAGTGCTGAGTCGCGTGTGCGCCTGGCAGAGATCAATCTGAAGCAGGCCGAGGTGGATTACAGTCGCGAGGAGAACCTCCACAACCAGAAACTCGTCTCCGATGATGAGTTCGACAAGAGCAGGCAGGCCTTGAAGCAGGCCAAGGAGGAGAAGGCGGCAGCCGTGGATGCCCTGCAGGTGGTGCGCGACGGTGTCTCTCAGAGCAATGCCAAGGCCTCTTCCACGCTGATCCGCTCCACCATCAGTGGCGTGATCCTCGACATCCCCGTGAAGGTGGGTAACTCCGTGATCCTGGCCAATACCTTCAACGATGGTACCACCATCGCCACGGTGGCCAATATGAACGACCTCATCTTCCGCGGAAATATCGACGAGACGGAGGTGGGACAACTCATCAGCGGCATGCCGATGAAGATCACCATCGGAGCACTGCAGGACCTGAAGTTCGACGCTAATCTGGAATATATCTCCCCGAAGGCCGTGGAGAGCAACGGTGCCAACCAGTTTGAGATCAAGGCTGCCGTGAGGCTCGCTGAGGGTGGTAAGATCCGCTCCGGCTACAGTGCCAACGCTGAGATCGTACTGGCCTCCGTCGAGAAGGCGCTGAGTATCCCTGAGAGCGCCATCGAGTTCAGCGGCGACAGCACCTTCGTCTATATCGTCAAGGGTGAGGGCAAGGAGAAGACCTACGAGCGCAAGCAGGTGGTGACAGGCCTCTCCGACGGTGTGGATATCGAGATCAAGAAGGGACTCACCGCCAAGGACAAGGTGCGTGGCCCGCAGGTAGTGGCAGACGATAATAAGGAGGAGTAGAAGATGAAGAAGATACTAGTCGTACTAGGGATACTATGGATACTAGGTAGCCTGGGGGTGAGTGCTCAGACGAAGCAGTGGAGCCTCCGCGAGTGCGAGGACTATGCTGTGGAACATAACATCAGCATCAAGCAAAAGGCAAACCAGTGTCGCCAGCAGGAACTGCAACTCTCTACAGCCAGGAACTCCCGTCTGCCAGACCTCAGTGCCTCCCTGGGTCAGAACTTCTCCTTTGGACGTGGTCTGACCTCTGAGAACACGTACTCGAATACGAATACCTCTTCGACATCGTTCCAACTCGGCATGAGCGTCCCCCTTTTCACTGGTTTCCAGATTCCTAATCAGATCAAGTTGAACAAGTTGAACCTCGAGGCTGCGACGGCCGATCTGGAGAAGGCGAAGAACGATATCCGTATGCAGGTGGCACAGGCCTACGTGGAGATCCTCTACGATCTGGAGATTGCCGAGGTGGCCCATCGCCAGGTAGCCATCGATTCTGCCCAGGTGGCCCGTCTGGAGGCCTTCGTGGATAACGGCAAGGCGGCAGAGGCGGAACTCTCTCAGCAGAAAGCGGCACTGGCCAACAGCCGCCTGACGGCTACGCAGGCCGACAATAACACCCGTCTGGCCCTGCTCACGCTCTCACAACTCCTCGAACTGCCTACGCCAGAAGAGTTCTCCATCGAGCGCCCGTCGGCAGAGACCATCGCCAGGCTCTCAACCCTCAATCCTGAACTCTCGACCCCCGACCTCATTTATGCCGAGGCACTTGGTGTCAAGCCTGAGATACTCTCCCAGCAGTTGAGGCTCAAGGGCACAGAGCACAGCATCAAGATTGCCCAGGCTGCCAATTACCCAACACTCTCACTGAGCGGAGGACTTGGCACCAATTACTATAAAACCTCTGGTTTCCCTGCTGATGCCTTTGGCGCGCAGTTGAAGAATAACTTCTCGCAGTTTATCGGCCTGAACCTGAATGTGCCTATCTTCAACCGTTTCTCCACACGCAATAATATCCGCAGTGCGCGCATTGACCAGGAGAACCAGCAGTTGGAACTCGACAACACGAAGAAGACGCTCTATAAGGAGATTCAGCAGGTATATTACAATGCCAAGAATGCCCAGACAAAAGAGCGGAGTTCCGAGGAGGCTGTCAAGAGTTCTCAAGATGCCTTCGTGCTGATGCAGGCCAAATATGAGAACGGTAAGGCCAACATCACGGAGTTTAACGAGGCGAAGAACAACTACCTGAAGTCGGAGTCCGACTTGGTGCAGGCCCGCTATGAGCATCTCTATCAGCGCGCCCTCATCGAGTTCTACCGTGGTAAGGTTTTAGAATTCTGATTTTTTCGTCTCCTCCACAATCTTTTCCGCGAAACATGACATGGTTTCGCGGATTTTTTGTATCTTTGCCCCGAGATAAACTATAAATATGCAACAGACGAGTATCAAGAAGCGCGTTATCGGTGTCGATATCGGTAATATGCGCACCACATACGCCATCGTAGATGTGCGTGGCAATGTGGTTGCCCACGACAATTTCTCCACCAGTGACTATCCCGACATCAATAAGTATGTCGATAAGTTGACAGAATCCATCATCACCATCGCTGAGGCCAATGGTGGCTATGAGACCATCCGCTCGGTAGGTATCAGTTGTCCCAGCGCCTCATACATTTCAGGCTGTATTGAGAATGCGGCGAACCTGCCATGGAAGGGGATAGTGCCTCTTGGTGCCATGCTGCGCGACCGCTTAGGTATAGCCGTGGCCTTAGGCAATGATGCCCATAATACTGCCCTTGGTGAGAAGATGTATGGGTCTGCCCATGGCATGAAGAACTTCATCGTGCTCAACCTGGGAGTAGGCCTTGGCAGTTGCTTCTTCTCCGAAGGGCATGAGCATCAGGGCGCCAGCGGCTATGCTGGTGAGATAGGGCATACCTGCATCGAGGATAACGGGCGCCCCTGTCCTTGTGGACTGAAGGGTTGTCTGGAGGCCTACGTGGCAGCGGCAGGTATCCTGCAGACGGCGCGCGAACTGATGGCTGAGAGCGACAAGCCCTCGAAGATGCGCGACGCCGATCCGCTCAATTCAGAGGTGATCTCCCGTCTCTGTGATGAGGGCGACGAACTGGCCATCGAGGTATATCGGCGTACGGGCTATCTCTTTGGACGCGGACTGGCCACATACGCCTCCATCGTCAATCCCGAGGCCATCATTATTACAGGTGGCGTGTCGCATGCTGGCCAATGGTTGCTGGACCCGACCTGTGAGTCCTTCGAACAGCACGTATTCCGCAATATGAGCGGCAAGGTCAAGATCATGCTGTCTGAACTTGACGACCGTGAGCGTGATGTCCTCGGAGCCAGTGCCCTGGCATGGGAAGTACCAGAATACTCATTATTTAAATAGTCTGCCGAAAGGCGCGTGACAAGAAAAGGCCATCATTTGATGATGACCTTTTTCTTATTGTTGATATAGATGCCCGTCTGCGAGGGCTGGGTCGCCAGCCTGTGGCCTTGGAGGGAATACCATGCCTTGTCGCCTGTGGATGCCGACTGGATGGCGCGGATGCCTGTGCCGCCATCACAGAAGTTCTTCAGTTCATAGAGGGCAGGTAGGGCGCGGCCCGTCTCGTTGTCGAAGAGACCAGCATTGTACCATGCGTCAGTGACGCGCTGTGTGTCCCAGTCCAGACCGTATTCGTTGGCTTCAGGAAACCACCAGAAGAGTCCGTTCACATTCCCGTGCTTGTTGAGCATGGCGATCAGGTCAGCAGTGAATTTCCTTTGGCCCTCGTAGGAGAGTTCGTAACCCTGGTCATTGTCGCCAACGGCCCAGTGGTAGGCACAGCCTGTCTCCACCACCATGATCTTCTTATTGGGGAAGGTGGTCTCCCATTGCGTGATGGTCTTCTCGAGTTGTGTCAGGCTACCGTGGTAATAGGGGTAATAACTGGTGCCGATGATATCGTAATCGACGCCGTTATCTGCTATCCGCTGATAGAAGTCTGTCACCAGTGGAGTGTTGGCAGCCTGCTCCGTATGGATGATGATCTTGGCGTCAGGGCAGACCTCGCGACAGGCCTTTCCTGCTGATTTCAGCATCTCGGAGAACTTGTCCCAGTTGTCATCCTTATAGCCGCTCCAGTCGCTCTTGGCCTCCAGTTTGCATCCTTCCTCCCAGAGCATGCCCCATGATATCTCATTGCCAGTCTGTATGAAGTCTGGTGCGGCATTGGCAGCGACCAACTGTTCCAGGCAATCTTTCGTATATTGATAGATAATCTCTTCCGTGGGGATCGAATTCTCGTTGGGCTTGGGAATCCAGGAGGCTGGCGTTGCCTGATGGGCAGGGTCTGCCCACGTGTCGCTGTAGTGGAAATCGAGCATGAAGTCCAGTCCGGCTTCCTTGATGCGCTTGCCGAAGGCTTTCACATATTCCAGACCCTGGCGGACTCCCTCTCCCTTGGCCTTGTCAGGAGCCAGGCTGGGATCAACGAACAGCCTCACGCGGACACTGTTCCATCCCTGTTCCTTCAGCCATGAGAGCATGTCGGCAATGGGCTGGCCGTCCTGGTCCATATAGTTCGCACTGTGCTCCTCGTATGTGGGAAGCAGGGAGATGTCGCCACCAACATACTTCTGTGCTTGACCTGTCGTGAGAAAGGCGAGCAGGACGGTGGTCATAAAAAGTCTGATTCGTTTCATAATCCTGTAGTAATAGTCTTTTCTGGCTTGCAAAGGTAAGTCATTTTTAAATACTTTCCAAGTAAAGTGTTGTTTTTTTGCAAATAATTTGCATATAACGTTTAAAAGCATTACTTTTGCAGACACGTTTATGAACAGTTTTCTCAGACTTTCTCATAGGTTGATTCTTACGGCAGTGTTGCTGTTGGTATCTGTTCTGGCTTCCGCTGAAAAGCAAGTCGCAGACTTGACGGGGGAAGACAGGGAAATGTATGATAAATTCCGTCACCTTTTTACGTCAGGCTCGCCAGAGGAGTTCTACAGTTATGCACAGGAGTACGAGAAGTATCTTCTTGACAAGGAGTACATGATGCTCTATTACAAACTGAAGTGTAATGAGGGGTTCTTCGCCTTGAGGCATCATCAGATATACAAGGCCATCCAGTATGCAGCAGAACTTGATGCTGAGGTCCGTGATGCTGGTGCCAAGGAGTATTTCTATCTGGCTACAGGCCTGTATGGCGACATCTATAACACCAGTCATGTTGGTCGAAAGGCAGAGTCTTACTTTATGCAGGCCCTGGAGGAAGCAGGCGATTCTGATCCGAAGTTTACCATGCGCATCTATATGAACTTGTCGGAGATGCTGAGCCTGCGGGATCCCAAGAAAGCCCTGGAGTGGGTCGATAAGTCGATAGCCATGGCGCAGGAGACCAAGAATATCGATTACCTTTCTATATCGCTGGGCTTTAAGGCATACGTGCTCTTCCTGATGGGTGATACTCCACAGTTCTATCGTATCTTCGATGAGTATATCAGTCTGAAGAGTATGGACGAACCAGAGTTCAACCATCGCTATGACAATGTCGTGGAGGCTGCCAAGAATGCCTTCGACCATGACTTCCAGAAGGCGCTCGATAGGCTTCGCGAGGGTAACCTGTCTGTCGATAGTTCCCTCTGCGTGATGCGTATCTATGAGATGTCGGGTGACGTGGAGAACAGTTTCAGGCTGATGAGGAAGCGCTATATAGAGTTGGATTCCATCAATAGTCTGGTGCAGGATGCGAACTTCAACCAACTGGCCTCTGAGACCACCCTGATGCGTTCGCGGGAAGAAGCGGTGGCCAACAAGCGGCTGGCCAAGCAACTGGTCAACTGGCTGATAGGTATGACGGTCGTCTTCTTGTTTGTCTATATCATGGGGCGCCGTCGGCTGATGAAGAAGATATGGGCGCATAGCAAGGAACTGAAGGCGGCGCTCAGCCGTGCTGAGGAGTCTGACCGCATGAAGTCGGCTTTCATCCAGAACATGAGCCATGAGATACGCACGCCGCTCAATGCCGTGGCTGGCTTCACGGAGGTCCTCTGTAGTCAGGATAATGAGTTGACTTCTCGGGAAAAGATCGACATGAAGCAGCGCATCGCCAGTAATGTCGAACTGATTACCTCTATCGTCAATGAACTGCTGGAGTTGTCGGAAAGCGAGAGCAAGAGCCAGTTGGGTGATGTGGAGAAGACCAGTGTCAGGTGTAATGATCTATGCCAGTCAGTCCTGGCAGTGATAAGGAACAAGGGGAAATCGTTTGTTGAGTTGCGCTTCAAGAGCAATGTGGATGATGACTTCACCATTCAGACCAATCCCTATCGTCTGCGGAGTTCCTTGAACCATCTGATTGACAATGCCCAGAAGTTTACGGATTTTGGTCATATAGAGTTGAGGTTTGAGCATCAGGGCCATCAGGCATTGTTCATCGTCTCTGATACAGGTATCGGCATTCCTGAGAAAGACCGCGAGCGTATCTTCGAGAATTTCGCCAAACTGGATGAGTTCAAGGAGGGCATAGGCTTAGGCCTGCCCATCTGCCGTAGGCTGGTCGCCTCGCTGGGTGGTACGCTGGAACTGGACCCTGCGTATAGCCCTGGAAGCCGTTTTGTCATCACCCTTCCTGTAGGATAGGAATAAAGAACCCCGCCGAGGCGGGGTTATCTTATTTCTTATGGCGGTTGGCACGCTGTTCGCGGTACTTAGCCTTCTGACGGGCAGAGCCGGAACCGTGGGCACCAGTGATGTATTTCTTCTTCTTGGCCTTGGTCTTCACCTTGCCATCATCCTTCGGCTTGTCACCTCCGCGTCCGAAGTTGATGCCGTTCTCGAGGATATGCTGAAAATCATCCATTGTGCATTGATAATCAATGGTGGAAGAGGCGTACGCCAGTAAAGGCCATGGCGATACCGTATTTGTCGCAGGTCATGATCACATGGTCGTCGCGCACGGAGCCGCCAGCCTGGGCAATGAACTCCACGCCACTCTTGTGGGCTCGCTCGATATTGTCGCCAAAGGGGAAGAAGGCATCCGATCCCAGGGCCACCTTCGTATTCTGGGCTATCCAGGCTTTCTTCTCCTCCATGGTCAGCACCTCGGGCTTCTCCTTGAAGAACTGCTGCCAGGCACCGTCGCGCAGTACGTCGTCGTGCTCGTCCTCAGAGATATACACGTCGATGGTGTTATCGCGGTCGGCACGGCGGATACCATCCACGAAGGGCAGGTTCATCACCTTCGGATGCTGGCGCAGCCACCAGATGTCGGCCTTGTTGCCTGCCAGACGGGTGCAGTGGATACGGCTCTGCTGACCAGCGCCGATGCCGATGGCCTGACCGTCCTTCACGTAGCAGACGCTGTTCGACTGGGTATATTTCAGGGTGATGAGTGCGATGATCAGGTCGCGCTTGGCCTCTGGCGTGAAGGTCTTGTTTTGCGTGGGGATATTCTCAAACAGGGCGGGGTCGTCGAGTTTGATCTCGTTGCGGCCCTGTTCGAAGGTGATGCCAAACACCTGCTTGCGCTCAATGGGCTCAGGCACGTATGCAGGGTCAATCTTGATCACGTTGTAGGTGCCCTTGCGCTTGTCCTTCAGGATCTCGATGGCCTCTGGCGTATAGTCGGGGGCTATCACGCCGTCGCTGACCTCGCGCTTCAGGATCTTGGCCGTCACGGCATCGCAGGTGTCGGAGAGGGCCACGAAGTCGCCATAACTCGACATGCGGTCAGCGCCACGGGCTCTGGCGTATGCACAGGCGATGGGACTCTCGTCGAGACCAGCAATATCGTCCACGAAGTATATCTTCTTCAACGTGTCATTCAGGGGCAGTCCTACTGCGGCTCCTGCAGGGGAGACATGCTTGAAGGAGGCTGCGGCGGGCAGACCCGTGGCGGCCTTCAGTTCCTTCACGAGTTGCCAGGCGTTGAAGGCATCGAGGAAATTGATGTAGCCTGGACGGCCGTTGATCACTTCAATGGGGAGTTCGCCCTCCGCCATGAAGATGCGCGAGGGCTTCTGGTTGGGATTGCATCCGTACTTGAGTGCTAATTCTTTCATCTTTCTTGTGATATTTTGCTATTTGGCTGCAAAGGTACAAAAATAATTCAGAATTCTTTGCAAGCAAAGCGAATTTAATTCGATTACATCATTCATATTCCATAAATATTTGTAACTTTGCACCAAAAATAGTGAGAAGATGGAAAAGAAACGCGTGGCGCTTCGCAAACTGCTGGAGGCGGTAGAGAAGGAAATACTCAAGAAGCCTGACAAGAAGGCGCTCGACCGCCTGTCGCTGTTCGTGGGCTTCCAGGACTGGGAGTCTTTCCAGGATGCCCTGCATGGCGATACCAGCGCCGATGAGAACTACAAATAAAAAAGAGGCTCAAGTCTTGAGCCTCTTTTTTATTCTGCGGCAACGGGGCGGCGCTTCTCCTTAATACGGGCTGCCTTACCTGTGAGTTTGCGCAGGTAGTACAACTTGGCGCGACGAACCTTACCAACCTTGTTGACCTCGATGCTCTCAATGTTCGGAGACTCGATGGGGAAGATACGCTCCACACCAACCGTACCTGACATCTTGCGAACAGTGAAGCGCTTCTTGTCACCATGGCCGCTGATCTTGATGACCACACCACGGTACAACTGGATACGCTCCTTAGAACCCTCGATAATTTTGTAAGCGACAGTGATAGTGTCTCCAGCCTTGAACTTGGGGAACTGCTTGCCGGTTGCAAATGCTTCTTCAGCAACTTTAATTAAATCCATTGTATCTTTACTAATTAAATTTGTTGTATCGTTCCAACGCAACATAGACAGGCAACTCGTGACTTCCCTCCATCGGTTACGCCGAAAAGCGGGTGCAAAGGTACAAATTATTGGGCAAATCACAAAATATTTCAGATTATTTTTGTATTTTTGCAGCGTTAAAACTTGAAATTATGCGGAAAACAGTACTTCTTCATGGCGCTTTAGCCGTCGTTTTGTTGGCATCCTGCTCATCCAGGCACTACCAACTGACGAGTGTGGAGCGCACGCGCATCATCGTTGACAGCCGCTACGACCAGGAGCCGGATGAGTCGGCGGCGAAGTTCATGGCCCCCTATAAGCGGGTGAACGACAGTCTCATGGCGCCCGTCATGGGGCAGGTGGCCCACAACATGCACGCCAAGAGACCAGAGAGCGACCTCTCGAATCTCCTCGCCGATATCCTCGTGTGGGCAGCAAAGGACTATCACGAGCAACCAGTGCTGGGAGTCTATAACATGGGCGGCATCCGCGCCGACCTTACCAAAGGGGATGTCACCTACGAGGATGTGCTGTCAGTGGCTCCCTTTGAGAATAAGATATGTTTCGTCACCCTTACTGGCGAACAGTTGATGCAACTCTTCTCACAGATAGCCGCCAGGGGCGGGGAGGGCGTCAGCAGGGGGGCTGAACTCGTGATCACCAAGGACAACAGGCTCGTCTCCGCCCGCCTGCACGGACAGGAGATCGACCCCAAGGCCGACTATCGTGTCACCACCATCAACTATCTCCTGGAGGGCAACGACGGCCTGGAGGCATTCACCGAGGGATCTGACAAGGTCGCCCCTGAGGATCCCAGCAATAACAGCCGCTTCCTCATCATGAACTACTTCCGCGACAAGCAGGCCCGTGGCGAAGTGGTCGATGCGCGGGTGGAAGGAAGGATCGTCGTGAAGGATTGAAGAATTGAAAAATTGAAGAATTGAAAAATTGAAGAATTGAAGGATTGAAGAATTGAAGGATTGAAGATTATGAAGCGTTTACACCTTATTATATTAGTGGCATTGCTCTCAGGACTGACTGTCAGTGCCAAGAAGCACAAGCAACTCGTGATTCTGCATACCAACGATACGCACTCCACGATCATGCCAGTCAACCCGAATATCGACAATAAGGAACTGGCAGATAGGGGAGGGTTCCTGCGTCGCGTGAACCTGGTCAAGCAAGAGCGTGAGCAGCATCCTGAACTCCTGCTCATCGACTCTGGCGACTTCTCTCAGGGCTCTGGCTACTACACACTCTTCAAGGGCGAGGTGGAGATAGGGCTGATGAACGAGATGCACTATGATGCTGCCACCATCGGCAACCATGAGTTCGACTTCGGCATGGATAATATGGCGCGAATCTTCCGTATGGCCAACTTCCCTATCGTCTGCTCAAATTACGACTGCGATGATACGGTGCTGGAGGATCTTGTGAAGCCCTATATCACCCTGAAGCGCAATGGCGTGAAGATCGGACTCTTCGCGCTGGCTCCTCCCTTGAAGGGACTGGTCTTCGACGGCAACTGCGAGGGCATCACCTACATCGACCCTGCTGAAGCGGCCCAGAAGTATATCGATATCCTCCGCAAGCAGGAGAAGTGCGACCTCGTCATCTGCATCTCCCACCTCGGCTGGGAGATTTCCGAGTATCCCGATGAGAAGTTCCTCAGTCTGACGGAGGGCTGCGACCTCGTGCTGGGCGGACATACCCACACCTATATGCCTAAACTGGAGTATGCCCCCGATAAGAACGGGAAGATGATTCCCGTCGATCAGAACGGCAAGCATGGCACCTTCGTAGGCAAACTCGTCCTCACCTTAGAGAAATAATGTAAAGTATGGTGTTCTTTATTTGCGCTGATATGTTTGATCGAGTAGATGGACTGCCGATCGTTGGAATCTGGGCTATTCGATGAACATCTTCCAATAGGCATCTCAAAAGATAACGGCTATAATGGTCAGAGCCGTTGCGTTCATCATAGAAGGTTAATATTTTCTGGAGTTGAGTCGTTGAACGACGACTAAAGTCTATTAATCGAGCCATTTGGCAAACATTGTTTGAAATTCACTCATCGAGACAACCTCACCACGTTCAACTTCTGCAATATCCTCTTCTATATCTGGAGATATTTGCAATACACCATCTACGATATGAGCATAGTCCATATCGTCAGGCATGGCAGTGATCGATTCTTTGTCTGCTATAGGAGCCACTATTGGTTCGCTGGCCGTGCCTACGTTTGCTTCCTCCTCAAATACTGGATATCTCTTTTCTTCCATAGCGCTGATTTTTATGGCGCAAAGATAGGAATTTAATCCGATATTTCCAAACATTCGTGTGGGAATCTTTTGTGATCCTGCTATCTCCTGGTAGTTTTAAAAAAGATTTTTGAAATCTAATTTTCCTTTCAGCCGAAGGGTAAGTGATTGAATATCAGCGTGTTCGGCTGAAGGGTGATTTTTGGGTAATTATTGCTCTGACTTTCGTGAGGATTCGTCTGAAAAAGAGGCTTCTCACAGTTGTAAAGAGGCTCTTTTCACTCGTAAAGTGCCTCCTCTCGTTCGTAAAGTGGCTCCTGATTTCTGAAAAGTGGCTCTTATTTCCCGCCTCATGACCCAAGACTGACTCAAAAAATGTTTCAGCACAAACTTTTAGATACGCATTATGGCATTATGCGATAGGCGGACAGTCGTTTGCTGCCACCCCAAAAAGACGTTTCAGCCGAATGCGCTGGTAATCAGGAAGTTGACTGCTGGTTGAAAGGATTATTTGATTCTTTTTATCAGTGCCTTAGGGCTGCGCTTTGTGTCCCATATATCCATGATATGAACAATATCTTCTTCCTCATCATAGGTATATATGATTTTGAATCGACGACTCATGATATGACATCGCCTGTATAGGACCTTTGTCCTTTGAAGGAGTTCTTCAGGAGGATATGATGTTGGATGCTGTTTCTACCGAAAGCAAGGCGTGCGTTTTCGAGATAGTCGTTGAAGAGTTGCCATGCAGATGGCTTCCATCTAATTACAGCCATGGATGAAGTTTTTTGAGTTCAGCATCAAGATCGTCGATTGTTATCCACTTTGAAGGATCTTTTAGGTCTTTCTCTGCTTGTTCAATCCTGGCGATGGCTTCTTCATCGGAGAAGGGACCAAAACTGGGGAACTTATCCCAGTCTAGGTCGTCAATCCAATCATGGTCTGGAGCGACAACATCAGCAGGCATATAGTCTGCGACGGGGGGAGCAATAGGTTCATTGGCCATGCCTACTTTCCCTTCCTCTTCGAATACCGGATATCTCTTTTCTTCCATAGCGCTGATTTTTATGGCGCAAAGATAGGGATTTAATCCGATATTTCCAAACTTTCGTGCAGGATTCTTACTCGAAATAGAACGTCAGCACGATCATTTTCGAATGACCTGCCTTGACGCTGTTGGTGTACATGCGCATGTTGGCATCCTTCAGTTCACTGGCGTGGTTGTGGTCCAGCGCATCCTGCAGACTGTAGCAGAACTTCAGTTCTGGGATCAGTTTGAAGAAGGGCAGGTAGAAGTCGCAGCCCAGTCCCACCTCCAGGAAAAAGTCGGAGCGCTTCAGTTGGATGTACTCCTGGTTCTTGCTCGTGAGGTTGATCATCGGGTTCACGCCAGCCATGATATAGGGGCGGTAGTTGTTCCAGCGCTCTGCACTGAACTTCAGATCGACGGGGAAGGAGATATACGTGTTCTTCATGTCCTGCATCTGTTCCATGGGGCGACCTTCCTGGGTAAGATCAGTCATGTTGTGGAAGGTCAGGTGCTTGGCACCAAAATGCATGGAGGGTGTGAACCTCAGGTTCAGGTGCTGGCTCAGCCTCAGGTCGGCGAGCACGCCAACGGTGAATCCGCTGTTCCAGCGGTCAGCGTCGCAGAGGATGGTCTTCTCCTGCGTCGTACCGTCTTCCAGCGTGATGGTCTGCGGACCGATGTTGTCGAATTCGATGTCCTGCAGGTTCATGCCTACAAGGATGCCGAAGTGCAGCGGGCGCAAGTCGATGTACGGCTTGTACTGGATCTTGCGTGTCTGGGCCTGACTGATGACGGTCAGGAAAAGCAGCAGTGAGGTGATGATCGTTTTCTTTTTCATCTTACAGAATAATAACGTGGAAAACGACTGAATATTATGTTGCTGATTATTTCGACATCGTATAAATTGCAAAAAAAGATACCTAATTATTGGTATTTTCTCGAAATTTATCGTACCTTTGCATCATTAAAAGTGAGTAACAACAGTATTAACTAATCAAAATTTATAGGAATTATGGCATACGTAATTGGTGACGATTGTATTTCTTGTGGAACATGTGCAGGTGAGTGCCCAGTAGAGGCTATCTCTGAGGGTGCAGAGCACTACGTGATTGATGCAGATGCATGCACAGAGTGTGGTACATGTGCAAGTGTTTGTCCTTCTGAGGCTATCAGCCTTCCCTAACTTATAGGACATATACAAGAACAGAGGCGTTCCCTTAGGGGAGCGCCTCTTTCTTTGTGTGCGTATGAAATAAGAATAGGCATTCTCTTGAATGCCTATTCCCTACGTTTTCTTACTTCAGGTTCTTGATCTCAAGAGCGGGCTTGTACTCAGGGTCGATGGCCAGGATCTTGTCGGCATAGTCCTTGGCACCAGCCACGTTCTTATTGATGTAGGAGTTGAACATCATGTAGTGGTATGCAGTCTTCAGCATGGTGTTCTCACCCTTGGTGCGGTCTGCCTTGCTGGAAAGCAGTTCGATGACCTTCATATAGTCGGGCTTGGCAAGGCTCTGCTTCATGTTGTCGTCTATCTTGTTGATAGTGCTGGCTGCCATATAGGTGGCATAGACCTGCTGGATGGGGTACTTCTGGCCAGCAGCGCGGAAGATCTCGACAGCCTTGGTAATGTGGTCGTTCTTCTTGGCGGGATCAGCCTCTCCCCACTTTGAGTAGATATTGGCCAGGCCTTCCTCATCGTCGAAGTTTACATCAGGCTTGCTGGCGAGCATGTCGTTGTAATACTGGATGGCCTTGTCAAATTCCTGGTCTTTCAGGTAAGAGTCAGAGACAGCCTTCTGGATAGCCCAGCGCTTGATCATTGAGGAGTCGTTCACCAGTTCAAGGGCCTTGTTGTAGTGAGTGTACATGTTTGCCTTATCCTCGAGAGCCTGATAAATCAGGGCAGTGTAGAAGTGGTCGTACTCAGAGAAGGTTGCGGAGTCGGTCTCGTTGAAGTATTTGTGGATGTAGCCCTTGGCTGCCTCATGGTTCTTCAACTCGTAGTTGGAGAACATGGCCAGACGGTTGAACGTCGGGTTGCGCGGCACGATCTTGATACCTGCCTCAGAGGCGCGGAGGGCATCGGCAAAGTGACCAGTGAAATAACTGCAGCGGGCGAACTCGTTGAGTTGGCCCTTGTCGAGTTTGGTGATGTCGGCTTTCATGTAGTTCTCGTAAGCCTGCTTCTCATCGCCGGCCAGCATGTAGATGTGGGCGGTGAAGGCATCGATATCCTCATTGGGGCACTGTGCCTTCATGTCCTGCAGTTTCTTGGCTGCCTGGCTGGGGCTGATCTTACGATATACCATGGCCCATTTCTTATAGCCCTCGGGGTTCTTCGGGTCGAAGTTGATGGCCTGGTTGTAGTAGCCAGCGGCCTTACCACCGTCGGTGCCGTAGGCTGACTCGATGTCACCCAGCAGCAGGTAGGCGGGAGCATACTGGTATTTGGGCTTGCCTGCCTCGTTGGCATAGTTAGCGAACAGGCGTGCACCAGCGGTGTCCTTCTGCTCGAAGTAGGCACGCGCGATCTTCATCAGGGCATCTGCGTTCTTCTTGTTCTTCTTGTAGGCGGTCTTAGCAAGGTCGGCGACTTCCGGCGACTTTGACTTGATAGCGTTGAGGGCTGCCTGGAGTTCCTCTTCCTGTGCGTTTGCGGTGGCGCTGAAGCCTGCCAGCAGCACACCCATCAATAAATACTTAATTGCTTTCATACTTATTCTTTAGTTTGATTTGTTAATTCATTCGTTTTGCTTGTTTGACGTTTAAAATCCCTGGAGGTTTAATCATTGATGATTGACGATCACATCCCTCACGTTCATATTGGCCGTCCGGGGGAGAAGGCCTGAGCGGAGGATAATCATCTGGCCCTTGGGCAACTGGATAAAGTGGGTGAAGCCGGAGGGCACGCCATTGCGCGTGTCGTTCAGCAGGGCATAAATGGTACGGCGGAGAGGGTAGTTGCCGTTGTATAGATAGTACTGATAGGGCTTCCAACTGTTGTATTTCTCAGCCTTCTCCATCTTGGAGACGCCCATCACGGATATATTCTTCTTAAAGGTGACATTGGTGGTGTCGCGCTTGTCGTTGAGCCAGTTTGAGCCGATGATGCCGAGTGAGTTCTCGTGCTTCTCGACATAGTCGATGACGGCGGCACTGGTCTTCACGGCACCAATGTTCTTGGCACTGAACTGCTGTCCTCCAAGGATGGAATCGACGCACCAGCGCACGGTACTTGACAGTGGGTTGTCGAACACCACGTCGATTTCGCCAAGTTTGCTTTGTGGGTAGAGTTCGCTCCACTTGGTGACCTCTCCTTTCAACACGCGTGCAAAGTCCTTGATGGTGATGCACGAGTCGGGATTGGCATTATTGACGATGATAGCCAGACCGTCGTACGCGATGGGTATCGCTCTTGGCTTGTACTTGCGGTCTATCAGGTTCTGGCGCTCCTTCTCCGTGAGGTTACGGGTGCTGAAGGCCAGCCACGTCTCGAGTTTCATCAGTTTCTTGATGGCATCCTGCTCATTGATGTAGAGCGGGGTGATGGAGTCGAGTGTCTGCGTGGTAAAGTAATATAGTTCTTCGTCAAGGATGGGGTAGAAACTCTCATCGGCCGCAAAGAAACTGGCGGCTTTCTGATAGGCCTCCTCCTTTTCAGGATTAGGCTTGCTCCCACATGCGTGGAGCAAGCCTAATATCAGTGTTAATCCAACGAGTTTGTTGAATGTGCTCATTTCAATCTGTTAGCGATTACTGCAGCTTGAAGGTCACAGGCACGGTGTATTTCACACGTACTGCACTACCGTTCTGCTTACCAGGAATCCAGTGAGGCATGGACTTCACCACGCGTGTTGCCTCCTTGTCGAGTGACGGGTCAACGCTCTTCACAACCTTGACGTCGGTGATAGAACCATCACGCTCTACGACGAAGGTCACAATGACACGACCCTGTACACCGTTCTCCTCGGCGACTACCGGATACTTGATATTCTTCGACAGATACTCGAACAGGGCTGATGGACCGCCGGGGAACTGAGGCATCTCCTCTACCACGTCGAAGACCTTGGATTCCTCCACCTTCGGGGGCTCGGGTTCTGCAATCACTTCCTTAGCCTTCAGCACCTCACCACCTGTCTCGTCGTTACCTTCCACATTGAAGGCACCGATAGCGGTGTTGGTCTGCTGGAGTTCTTCCTGAGACTTCATCTCCTGTTCTTCCTTCACTTCATTATCCTTCTTGATTTCAGGTACGGTGAAGGCTACAGAACTCTTAACGCGCTCAATCTCAATCTTCTCAACCTCGGGCTCGTCTTTCTTCTCAACCTTTGCCTCCTTCTTCTCTGCCAGGCTGGCGAGTTCCACATCTGCCTCAATGGCTGCATTTTGGGATGCAATGTAGTTCTCAATAGAAACCTTTGCATAGACGATAGCGGCGATAAGGGCGAAGGCAACGAACATGACGATCAACGCCTTGACGTTACGAACACCGGTGTTCTTGCGCAATTGATAAGCTCCGTATGACTGGTTTTTACCATCGAATACGAGGTCAACCCAGCTGTTGTCTATAAGATCAATTTTTGACATAGCTTCTTACGTTTTAGGGATTAATCACTTGACACCAGCCTTTGCGATGAGGTCCTTGTCTTCTTGGCTCATCTTATCGACGTTGTCAATGACGTACTTATCAATATTGCTGATCAACATCTCGTCAAGAGCGGCTACCATATTTTCGTAGGTGGCTGTGTTCAGCGGGCGGATGATGACGGTCATCGTGGGAACCTTCTCGCCGTTGGGGAGTTCACCCTTCTTCAGTTTCTTGAGGGCTTCCTGATACTGCTCGTCAGTCATCTTTGAGTTGTACTCAGCCTTCTTGGCATCCAGTTCCTTCTTGGCCATCTTGATCTTGGCTATCGGGTTGATGCCTTCCTCTGTGGTATGCTCATTGAGCACCTTCTCAATACCGTCCTTGCCGTAGGTCGTCGGCTTTACGCACGAAGGATCGTCGTAGTTGGGCAGACCGGCAATGTACCATACCTTGTCGTTAGAGCCAAGGTAAAGCGTGATAGTATGAGAAGCCTTTGTCACCTGCTTCTGCTCATCATTCAACTGTGATGTGTCGTCGTTCGACGGCATGGTCAACTGCATAGCCTGCGGTTTGGCCAGTGTAGTACACAGCATGAAGAAGGTAATCAGAAGCATCATCATGTCAACCATCGGCGTGAAGTTCACGCGGGTATCCATCTTCTTTTGCTTGGATAGATTTTTCTTTGCCATAATACTACTAGTCGCTTAAACGTTTAACATCGAGATTCGTAATGAGTTGGAAACGGTTCTCACTCATATCCTGTAGTTCCGACATCAACTTCTTGATTGCTGAATAAGGAGTCTTAGAGTCGCACTTGATGGCGATCTTGATGTCAGGGTTCACTTCACGGGCTGTAGAAACCCATTCCTGGAATTCGCTCTTGCCCCCCTTGATACTATCAAGAGGAAGACCGAGTTTCTGGATTGCCTCAGTCATCTTCTCTGGGTCGAGACTGAGATAGTTGGCGAGTTGACCCATGGGGGCACCGACCATAGCATCTTCGCGGAAGTGCTTTACCTGTGTCGGATTCAACTGGACACCGAACTTGTCGGTCATGGCATCCAGCATGGCCTGCATGTTGTTCTTGTTCTCCGTACCGCAGAAGACGCGCCCCTCTGGCGTAACCAGCACGTTCAGCACGTCCTGCTCCGGAATCTTCAACTCTGACACTGAGTTAGGCGCGGTGACTTGTACTGGTTCTGGTGTCAAGAATGTTGAGGTCAACATGAAGAAACACAGAAGCAGCGTCATCACGTCTGACATAGGCGTCATGTCAATCCAGATGTCTTTTTTCTGTATCTTAATTTTAGCCATACTA
>OCTW011597622.1_pt1 | contig 19764 bp, 16 predicted proteins | sample 1539671 | NCBI WGS metagenome assembly OCTW01 (sample SAMN02144230, study PRJEB22623) | gut metagenome | biome: sheep rumen | host: Ovis aries | place: New Zealand
GCTACACTAGATAAAGATGTAGATATGAAGATTAAAAATGAATTTGAGTCTGGAATTATCTTAGATGACGAATTAACTCTACCTGCAAAAATTGAACAATTAGAATCTAATGTTTGTAAAGTCACTCTTCACCAAGGTAAATATCACCAAGTAAAAAGAATGTTTGAATACTTTGGTTATAAAGTAATTGAATTGCATAGAGAAAAATTTGCTTTCTTGACATTAGGTGATCTTCAAGAAGGGGAATATCGAGAACTTACTGATGAAGAAGTAAATCATTTAAAAATGTTATAGTGTATAGAGATAATAATAATTTATTATCAATATTTATAAAGAACCGCACTTAAACGGTTCTTTTTTAATTTTTATTACTAAAACACATATAAAAAAATTCTTTAATTTATTACTGTACTATGATAAAATATTTCCGGTAGCATAAAAGGGATTAACATATAATGTTAACCACTATCACAGGAGGAAAATTATGCCAAAAAAATATGTTTATGCTTTTGAAGAAGCATACGGCCTTGGTAAAGAACTCTTAGGTGGTAAAGGTGCTGGCCTTGCAGAAATGACACACATTGGTGTTCCAATTCCAGAAGGTTTCACAATTACTACAGAAGCATGTAATCTTTACTACGAAAATGGCAAAACATTACCACAGGAAGTTTTAGATGATATCGTTGCACACGTACACGGCATCGAAAAATCAACAGGTAAAACATTCGGCGGAGATGCAAAACCATTATTAGTTTCAGTCCGTTCTGGTGCTAGAGTTTCTATGCCAGGTATGATGGATACAATCTTAAACTTAGGTTTAAACGACAAAACTGTTGAAGTTTTAGCAAAAGAATCAAACAACGAAAGATTCGCTTATGACTCATACAGACGTTTCATCTTAATGTTTACTAACATCGCAAAAGGACATCCAAGAACAGAAATGGATAAGATGTTAGATGAAATCAAAGCAAAAAAAGGCTATAAATTCGACTACGAAGTTACAGCAGAAGAATTAAAAGAATTAGTCAAAAAGTACAAAGAATACTACAAATCAGTATTCGGCGAAGAATTCCCATCAGATCCATTCGTTCAATTAAGAGAAGCAGTTTTCGCTGTTTTCAGATCATGGGATAACCCACGTGCTAACGTTTACAGAATGCAGTACTCAATTCCATATTCATGGGGTACAGCAGTTAACGTTCAGTCAATGGCTTTCGGTAACATGGGTGATAAATCAGGTACTGGTGTTGCATTTTCAAGAAACCCAGCAACTGGTGAAAAGAAAGTTTCAGCAGAATACTTACCAAACGCTCAAGGTGAAGACGTTGTTGCAGGTATCAGAACTCCATTAGATATCGTTGAATTACACAACAGAATGCCAGACGTTTACAAACAATTCATGGATACTATCACAATGATGGAACAACATTACCATGATATGCAGGATATGGAATTCACTGTTGAAGAAGGTAAATTATACTTCTTACAAACACGTAACGGTAAGAGAACTCCAGCAGCTGCATTAAAGATGGCATGTGATATGGTCGATGAAGGCTTAATCTCAACAGATGAAGCAGTTTTAAGAATCGATGCAGTTTCATTCGATAAATTATTATTACCTTCATTCGTAAAATCAGACTTAGATAAGCACACACCAGTTGCTAAAGGCTTACCAGCTGGCCCAGGTGCAGGTACAGGTAAATTAGCTTTCACAGCTGAAGAAGCTCAAGAAAGACACGCAAACGGCGAAAAAGTCGTCTTAGTTAGAGCAGAAACATCACCAGAAGATATCATTGGTATGGTCGCTTCAGAAGCTATCTTAACAATGAGAGGTGGTATGACTTCTCACGCAGCTGTTGTCGCTCGTGGTATGGGTAAATGCTGTGTCACTGGTTGTTCAGCAGCAATCATTGATGAAGAAGCAAAAACTCTTACAATCAATGGCAAAGTTTATACATCAAATGATGTCGTCTCAATCGATGGCTCAACAGGTAACGTTTACGAAGGCGCTATTGCTACAGAAAACCCAGACTTATCAGCAGGCTACTTCGGTAGATTAATGGGTTGGGTTGATGCAGCTAGAACATTAGCAGTCAGAACAAACGCAGATACTCCAAGAGATGCAGCACAAGCTAAAGCTTTCGGTGCTCAAGGTATTGGTCTTTGCAGAACAGAACACATGTTCTTTGCAGAAGACAGAATCTTCTCTATGAGAAAGATGATTCTTGCAGATACAGTCGAAGAAAGAAAAGCAGCATTAGCAGAAATTGAACCAATGCAGCAAAAAGACTTCGAAGGATTGTATGAAACAATGGATGGCTTAAATGTCAACGTTCGTTTACTCGATCCACCTCTACACGAATTCTTACCACAAGAAGAAGAAAAGATTGCAGAACTTGCAAAAGCAACTGGCAAGACAGTTCAGCAGATTAAAGATAGAATCGAAGAATTACACGAATTCAACCCAATGATGGGTCACCGTGGATGCCGTTTAGCAGTTTCTTACCCAGAAATTTGCGAAATGCAAACAGAAGCTATCATCAAAGCTGCAATCAATGCTTCTAAGAAATTAGGTAAAGCAATTGAACCTGAAATCATGGTACCATTAGTACTTGATGTTAAGGAATTAAAGTTCGTTAAGAACATCATCACAACAACAGCAGATAGATTAATCAAAGAAGCTGGTGTTAATATGACATACCACGTTGGTACAATGATTGAAATTCCAAGAGCTGCATTACTCGCAGACGAAATCGCTGAAGAAGCAGAATTCTTCTCATTCGGTACAAACGACTTAACACAAATGACATTCGGTTTCTCAAGAGACGATGTTACTAAGTTCTTACCTGACTACTATGGCAACAAGATTTTCGAAGAAGATCCATTCAAGACATTAGACCAGCACGGTGTTGGCAAATTAGTCACTTTAGCAGTCAAACTTGGTAGAGCAACTAGACCAAACTTACACATTGGTGTTTGTGGTGAAACTGGTGGCGAACCTAACTCAATCGAATTCTACAACAACGCAGGACTTGATTATGTTTCATGTTCACCATTCAGAGTTCCAGTAGCTAGACTTGCTGCTGCACAAGCTGCAATCAAAGCAAAAAGAGCTAAATAAGTTTAACTTATAATCTTAAGGTAATCACTTCGGTGGTTACCTTTTCTTTTGCTTAATAACGACGAAAAAAGAGTATTAGAATAACTCTAACACTCTTATGTTTATATATTACTTATTTGTTGGATTGTCATGTGCAAATAAATCATCATACATTGTTGAAACAGCTGTTCCATCTTCAATGTTTTCGATAACTTTTGCAATCATTGGTCCTACTGAAAGAACTTTAACGATTGGGTTATTCATTCTTTCAACAAGTGGAATTGTGTTTGTTGTAACAACTTCATCGAATGTTCCATCGAATAATCTTTCATCTGCTGGAGATGAGAAGACACCATGAGTGCAACCGATTCTAACTGATTTAGCGCCGTGTTCTTTTAAGCACTTAGCACCTGCTCTAGCTGAACCTGCTGTGTCAATCATATCGTCGATCATAATACAATTCTTACCTGCAACGTCACCGACAATATTCATAACTTCTGCAACGTTTGGTCCAGTTCTACGCTTATCAATAATAGCGATTGGTAAATTTAACTTTTCAGCAACTCTTCTTACTCTGTTAACTCCGCCGTGATCAGGTGAAACTAAGACTGTATCTTTTGAATCCTTATACTTCCAATAGTAATCAGTGATTAATGGAATTGCTGTAAGTTCATCGACTAAGCAAGAGAAGAATCCCTGAATCTGAGGTGCGTGTAATTCAATAGTAATAACTCTATCAGCACCTGCAGTTTTTAATAAGTCTGCAACAAGTCTTGATGTGATAGGTTGTCTTGGTTTTGATTTACGATCTTGTCTAGCATAGCCGAAGTAAGGAATAACAACGTTAATCTTTCTTGCTGAAGCTCTCTTGACAGCATCGATGAAAACTAAGATCTCGAACAAGTGTTCTGTTACTGGATTACATGTAGATTGAATAATAAATACATCTTTATCTCTAACTGTTTCTGTAGGTTCGCATAAAATTTCACCATCAGCGAAATGCGCGACCTTTGCTTCATTTAAAGGTAACTTTAAGATGTCTGCGACTTCTTTAGCTAACTCTTTATTTGCGGTTAATGAATAAATGACTGTTTTGTCTAACATACTTTCCTCCTAGATTTAAACATCACTACAATTATAGGACTAATACCCAAAACATTTCTATAAATAATAAAAAAATAGGAGACAAACTCCTATTTAGTTTCAGTTAAAAATGCTTTGTAACCTTTATTAATGAATTTTTGATAAATTTTCCACATTTTATGATGGTCATGAGATAAGGCAAATACTGCACTTCCAGAACCTGTTAATAAAGCATTACCGACTTCTTCTTTTAATAAATCTTTAATTTCTTTTATTTCTGGGCAAAGAGCGATTGCTGCTTCTTCTAACATGTTGCCTTCATTAGCAATTACTTTTTCAATATCATTAACTTCAAATGCTTTAATTAATTCTTCAATATTTGCGTTTGAAGATGAATTAATTTCATCATATTTTTCATATACTGCTTTAGTAGATAATCTTCCTTTAGGAAGAACGATTAATACTTGGCATCTACCTTTTACTTTAATTAATTCAAGATTTTCACCTTTTGACGTGACATGTGCACCTTTATCTAAAATACAAAATGGAATATCAGAACCAATCTTTTGACCGATTTCTAATAGTTTTTCTTCTGAAGCATGTAATTTTAATAAATGATTAATTCCTTTAATAACTGCTGCAGCATCTGCAGATCCACCTGCTAAACCTGCACCAATTGGAATAATCTTATGAATATGAATTCTTAAACTTGTTGTATAACCAAATTCTTCTCTCATAGCTTTTTCAGCTTTATATGCTAAGTTTGATTCATCAACAGGTAAAGATGGTTCATCACAAGTTACGATAGTGTCGTAACCATTTGGCATAATTTCAATTTCAATTCTATCGTGTAATTCTAAAGGAAGATTTACCATATCAAGATAATGGTATGAATCATTAGCATCTTTAGATAAAATATTTAATCCAACATTGATTTTTGCGTAAGCTTTAACCATTAACATTGATATATCCTCCATGAATAATGACTAATTATATTTTAAATAAATCTCTATAAATATAAAGCATTATTTTTTATTTCCAAAAAAACGAGATTTTAGCGAGTTTTAGATAATCGTCTAAACAAATATCTTCTGCACGTTCGTTTTCTTTAATACCGGCTTCTAATAAGACTTTTTGAGCCTTTTCTTTGCTATTAAAGTATGCATTTAAATTATTTAAAATAGTTTTTCTTCTCATTAAGAAGCAAGCTTTGGTTAGTTTGACAAATTCTTTCTCTACTTCTTTATCTAGTCTATCCTTATTTGTAAATTCAATTTTAAGAACAATTGAATCAACATTAGGTGCAGGAATATAGTGCATCTTATTAACTTTTTTTACTACAGATAATTTTCCTACATATTCAATAAAGATATTAAGTGGAGCGTAATCTTTTGAACCAACTTTTGCTTTAATACGGTCGTATACTTCTTTTTGAACCATAAATTCAAAGCATTTTACATCTAAAGAAGAAGTAACGACTTTTTCAATTAATGGAGTAGTGATGTTATAAGGAACATTTGAAATAAACTTAATTGGTTTACCTTCAAAAGGTTTTAAATCAACTTTCATAAAGTCAATGTTCTCTAAATGGAATGTACTAGACCATTTAAAAACATCTTTTAAATGACTATACATATTAGGATCAATTTCATAAGCATATAAGTTTGCTTTACGATCTAATAATTCTTGAGAAAGTGCGCCGAGTCCTGGACCTACTTCAATAACTGTATCACCATCTGTCAAATTTAAAGCGTTAACTGATTCGACAACTGTTTCATAATCAGTTAAAAAATTCTGAGAGAATTTCTTTTTTGGAGTAATCATTAATTCAGTAAGTCTTTTGATTACATATTCTTTACTTGCGATTTTCATCAAGTACTCCTTTCACCTCTTCTAAAGAGATATTTAACATGTTTAATTTATTTAATAATGACTTTGTATTAACTGGTCCTAAATGATAATGTTCCGCTAAAAGAAGACGTTTATTAAATGAATCTTCTTGTCCAGATAAGCCTAAATCAATTAAGTCACTTAAAGTTAAAGGATTAGGTGTATCTATTTCTTTATATTTTATCATATCTTTTAAAGCACGTAAGATTTCTTCATCTTCACATTCTGCAACACCTAATTTATGGCCTTTTACAGATTTGCTTCTATCAACATAAGCATTATAACATCCTTTTACAGCGTTATTTATAATATTTCTAATTCTTTGTCCTGGATAGTCAGGATCTGTCAAAATAATAATATCGCGAGAAAGAGCCAATTTTTCGATATATTTCAATGTTTCACGTGAAATTTCAGAACCGTTAGTAATAACAAAATCTGCGTCTACTAATAAACGTAGTTTATTAACATCACTTTGACCCTCTACAACAATAACTGGTTTTTTTAAACTTTTCATATTTTAAAAAGCCTCTTTCCATTTTCAAAAGTTAGTTCTTCAATTTCCTTATAATCAGCTTCTCTAATAATCGCGATTTCTTGGATTATTTCTTTACAATAATATGGATAATTAGTTTTACCTCTATAAGGAACAGGAGGTAAATATGGGGAATCAGTTTCAATAACTAATTTATCACTTGGAACAATTTTCGCGACTTCTTTTGGAGTCTTTGAATTCTTATAAGTTACTGGTCCGTCTAGCCCAATATAATATCCCATTTTAATAATGATTTGAGCTTGTTCAACTGATCCTGAAAAACAGTGAAATACACCTTTATTAATACAAGGATGTTCTTTTAAGATTTCAATACAATCAGTAACTGAATCTCTAGCATGAATAATAATTGGTAAATCTAATTTATTCGCGATTTCAATTTGTTTAATAAAATATTTCTTCTGTTTAGATTTAGTATCTTCATCATTTTTCCAATAATAATCTAAACCAATTTCACCAATTGCTTTAATCTTATTATTATTTAAAACTAATGAAGTTAATTGTTCTTCCATTTTATCAAAATCATCAGTATCAACTTCTTCAGGATGAACACCTACTGCAGAATAAACCTCATTATATTGTTTAGAGATTTCATCACATTTTTTTGAATCGACAATATTATCACCTACTACCATCATTAATCCAACATCAAAAGATAAGCATTTATAAATAATTTCATCAATGCTTTCTTCGTATTTAGAATCATAGATATGACAATGTGTATCAAATATCATCTTATTTACCTAAACAGAATCTAGAGAATATTTCTTGTTCTAAATCGACAGTAATTTCTTGCCCTAGAATTTCTTTTGTTGTATCGTACGCTGCTTTTAATGACATAGAAATTAAATCTAAACTAATGCCATCTTGAGCTTCTTTCTTTGCTTCAATTAAGTTTTCTTTTACTTTTAATAATAAGCCGATTTCTCTAGAAGATACTAAAGCAGGAGTTAAATCTTCGAGTTCTGATAAATTAAATAATTTAGAAATAGCAGTTTCTAATTCTTTAGTATCTTTATTTAATGCAGAAATATAAACTTGTCCTTCTTTATAATCTTCCTTATTAATAAGTTCTTTTTTGTTATAAACGATAATTCTTTTCTTATCTTTTGTTAAATCCATTAATTCTTGGTCTTCATCAGTAAATTTATTTGCTTCTAAAACTAAGATAACTAAATCAGCTTGCTCAATTGATTTTCTAGATTTCTCAATACCAATTTTTTCTACTTCATTAGAAGCATCACGAATACCTGCAGTATCAAGTAAATTTAAAGTTAAACCATTTAATCTAATCTTGCCTTCAACTACATCTCTAGTAGTACCAGGAATATTAGTAACAATAGCTTTATCTTGCTTGATTAATGCATTTAATAAAGATGATTTACCAACGTTTGGTCTACCTACTAAGGCTACACTAATACCATCTACTACTAATTTAGAAGATTCTCCATTATTGATTAAATAATTGATTTCATCAATTAAAGGATCAATCTTTGTTAATAATTTCTCATTAGTTTCTACTTCAATATCTTCATATTCTGGATAATCAATATTTACTTCGATTAATGAAAGAATATCTGCAAGAGTAGTTTGTAATGGAGTTAATAATTTAGATGTCTCTCCAGTTAATGAATATAATTGTAATTTCTTTGCTTCTTTAGATTCAGCATTGATTAATTCATTAATTGATTCAGCCTGAACTAAGTCAATTCTACCATTATAAAAAGCACGAGAAGAAAATTCTCCTCTTCCTGCAAGAACTGCACCTTTAGATAAAATTAATTCAATGATTTCATTTGCAATTAGCATTGAGCCATGGCAAGAAATTTCTACTACATCTTCACCTGTAAAAGAATGTGGTCCTTTAAATAATGTAGTAATGACTTCATCTACTTTTTCACCATCTGAATTTATAATATATCCGTAATATGCGTAATGATTCTTTTCAACTTTTCTAGAGAAGATGGAATTGATAATATCAATAGACTTATCTCCAGAAATTCTTATAATTGCTAACGCTCCTTTTACTGGAGGAGTAGCAAGTGCAACAATAGTATTTAACATAAGTTCACCTCATACGTATTATAATATATATCTTTATATATATAAAAGAAAAAGGAGTCCTAAGACCCCTTATGAATTAACAAATCCAGTTTATTCTTCTGTTGCAGATGAGTCATTTTCAACGTAAATAATTTGAACTCTTCTTTCTTTACCTGCACCAGTTGATTCTGTTCTGATGTTTGGCATATTTGTTAAAGCGTTATGAATAACTCTTCTTTCATCTGCTGGCATTGGATCAAGGACTGCTGTTGTATGTGTTTTTTGAACTTCATGTCCGAGTCTTCTTGCCATCTTGCTTAAACGATCATATTTATCATCTTTATAACCGTTGATATCAAGAAGGATTCTATATCTTTTTTTGAAATGATTGCTTACTGCAATTCTTGTTAATTCATTTAAAGCTTGTAATGTTTGACCATTCTTACCAATTAATAATGGGTTATGATCTGAATTAAGTTTTAATCTGATGATATCATCTTTAATTGAAGGAGTAACTTTGCAATCGATACCAAGTGATTCGACTGCTTCTTTTAAATAGTTACTTGCATATTCGATAATATCAACAATTTCAAAAACTTCAATTTGAACTGCTGCTTCATTTTGACCAACGACTTCGTAAACGAGTTCGCTTACTTCAACACCTTGATCTTCTGCAGCGCTCTGTAAAGCTTCTTCTAATGTTTCTCCGATATACTTCATTTTATTTCTCCTAATTATTTTCTTGTTTTGTAATTAGCAAATTTTTGCTTAGTTGATGTTTTTGCAAGAATGACCTGGATAATAACTGTTTGTAATGCAGAAATTAATGCAGAGATAAACCAATAGATACTCATAGCAATTGGTAATTGAATACCCATGAAGATAACCATAATTAACATTACCCACATCATCATCTTCATTGTACGGTTCTGCTGATCTGCAGCTTCGTTCTTTTGAAGTTTTGGTCCTTGTGCTAATGGATTCTTCTTTGCTTTATATTTTTGAATCCAGTTAGGTAATTGCATTGAAGCAAATTGTGCAAGTGCCATTAAGATGAAGATAATCCAAGCACCCCACCAGCAACCTGTCCAGTTAGTCATAGCTGTACCTGTTACTGCTGATAATTCAAGTTGACTACCAAAGATATAGCCATTCATAAGAATTGCTGAACCTCTCATAGCACCCCAAACAGCAATGAAGATAGGGAATTGAACAATCATAATAAGAATTGAACCGATTGGGTTAATCTTATTCTTCTTATATAAAGCCATTTGTTCTTGAGCCATCTTTTGTTTCTCATACTGGTTAGTTTGAGAATTTGGATATCTAGCTTGAATCTTATCAAGTTCTGGCTTTAATGATGTCATCTTTTGTTGAGCCATAGTTTGTCTAAATGTTAAGAGAATTAAAATACCTCTAACAATTAATGTAACTAATAAAATTGCACCAACTGCTGCCCAACCTGAATTTTGAACTCCACCAAATGCATTAGTGAATGAATATAATAACCATGAGATTGGATATACTAATAATCCTTCAATAACACCATAGTTAAATGCTTGTCCCCAAGTTTTACCCTCTAATGTAATACCGTTATATGTATCAGTAATTGGAGTAATACAGCTTGAGTTTTGGCTAACTAAAGCATTTAATGTATTTTTATATAAAGTTACGTATGCTTGATCTGGAATGATTTCATATCCATTTTCTTCTGCTTCGATTTCTTTATACCATGCATCATAGTTTGCCCAAAGTGTATTATTATGAGCATTATCTGCAGTAACAGTTGTTCCTGTACCTGCATATGTAGCAATTGCTCTTAAATATTTATATTGAGTTACTTCATCACCAGTTAAATCTGTGTAATATGGTTTGATTGCTTCAATATAAGCAGTGATTTTTGCTTCCATCTTTTCATAGAATTCTTTAGATGGAGTAGTATAACCATTGTTCTTAGCACTTTGTTCTACTTGGTAAGTGATTGAATTGGTTTCTTTACGTTTTCCTTCACCTTCTTCAGTACCGATTAAATCATACTGAGCGTATTTGTCATAAGATGTTGCACTTTCATAAGTATAGTTTTCAGCATTCATAATTGTTGAAGCTGTATCTTGAACTGTACAAAAATTACTTGTACAACCTACAACACCAAATAATCCTGCTAATAAGAATGAACCTACTAAAGCTTTTTTAGTACGACTTTTCATTTTCATTAGTCCTCCTTAATATTTGTGAGTAATTTAGCTAATGATTCTTTATTAGCAGAGAAGTCATTATCTAAATATGGTTTTCTGATGATTATTATATAATCTACAGACTTGTCAAAAGAAATAATCTCCTGACACATTGATCGAATTTGTCTTCTAACCTTCGCTCTAACAATTGCGTTTCCCAATTTCTTAGAAGTAGATATACCTACTCTTGCGTGGTTAATTTCATTTTTTTTGTAGTAAACAATGAATAACTTATTAACGATCTTTTTATTATCACGGATGATCTTTTGAAAGTCTTCATTTTTCTTAACTCTATTTTTAACCTTCATGTCTACATCCTTTCTAATAATTTTAAAAAAGCCACTTTCTAACGAGTGGCTTTAAATTAGCAATTATTAAGCTGAGAGTTTTGCTCTGCCTTTAGCTCTACGTCTTGCTAAAACTTTACGTCCATTTGCAGTTGCCATTCTAGCACGGAAACCACAAGTGTTTTTATGTTTTCTTTTACTTGGTTGATATGTTCTTTTCATTTTTTATACCTCCGATACTTTCACATACGCTTTCGATTATATATATAATTTATATATAAGTCAACAAAACAATTTGGTTTTTAAAAAAAGTATTTTTATATATTTATATAATGCAAAGTGCCTAATTTATGGCATTTTTATTATTCTACGAAACAAATTAGTTAAAAAAGTTTACCATTCCACATCTGTGTGGATTAGGTATTTTTAACTGTTGTAAATTATGTGGAAGTGCCAATTTTCCGCCATTATTTTTTCAACATCTTAGATTAGTTTGTGGAAAGTATCACACCGTTTCCACCGTTTCCATTGTGGATAAATTGTTAGTCAACACGTTTTCCACAGGTGTAAATTGTGGGAAAGTACGTTTAGAATGGCATATTTAGGCGCTTTTGCCACTTTTTATATGTGGAAAACTAAAAATTGTATATTTTTTTAATATACTTTCACACATACCATATGGTATATTAATGTAGAAAGATTTTTTAATGAGGTATAATGTTATGGCAATTTCTCTTGACCAACAAAACCAAATTTGGAATGCTGTTCTCGAAAGAGTAAGTAATCGTATACAAGATCGACACGTATTCGATTCCTTTTTTGCTGATACAAAAGTACATAAAATCGAAGGAAACAAGATTTATATCTTGGCTAGTAGCGCACTCGCTATTCAATTCATCCAAAAAGATGTCCAAACTAAAGAATTAGTTAAAGAATGTCTAAACGATGTAACACAGTCTGACTTTGAGATTGAATTCATTACAAAAAACGAAATTGTTAATGTAGATCTTCCTAAACAAGAAGCTAAATCTCCTTTCTTTCAATCTTATTCACTTAACCCTAAATACACATTTGACAACTATGTTGTCGGTGATTCAAACAGGGAAGCAGTTCAAGCAGCATTATTCATTGGAAGAAATCCTGGAACTAGTTTTAACCCATTATTCATTTACTCAAAAACTGGTTTAGGTAAAACACACTTAATTCATGCTTTAGGTAACTATATCAAAGCAAATAATCCAAGCAAAAAAGTTCTTTATATCACAACTGATGCTTTTATTGATGAATTCATCAAATATTCTCGTGGTGATCAACAAACTGAATCCTTTAAGGATTTCATGAAGACTATTGATGTTCTTTTAGTTGATGATATTCAGTTCTTATCAGAAAAAGTTAAGACTAGTGAAATGTTCTTCAACATTTTCAATATTTTAGTTAACTCAAATAAGCAAATTATTTTAACTTCTGATAGACACCCAAATGAATTAAAAGGACTTGAAGATAGATTAGTATCTAGATTTAACTCCGGTTTATCTGTTTCAATCAATACTCCAGATACTAATACAATGATTCAAATTTTAAAAAATAAAATTGAAGCAAACGGCCTAGATTTAAACGATTTTGATGAAGATGGTTTGATTTTCTTAGCAGAAAACTTCAATAGAAACGTTAGGGAACTCGAAAGTGCCTTAAATAAAGTCATTTTCTATACAATTAACGTAAGACATTTTGATTCAATTGATTTAAACACAATTAAAGAAGCAGTTGGAGGCTCTGTTATCATAAAAGATAAGAAACATGAGCTTACTCCTGATGAAATTATCGATGCAGTTGGAGACTTCTATCACTTATCAGATTCACAAATTAGATCTAAAGTTAGAACTTCTCAAATCGCTCTTGCTAGACAGATTTCAATGTACCTACTTAGAAACATGTTAAACATGCCTTTTGTTCAAATTGGTAAAGCTTTCTCAGGTAGAGATCATTCAACAGTTATGTCTAGTGTTGAAAAAATTGAAACAATGTTGAAAGTTGACAACCAACTCTCCACAGCAATTTCACAAATCAAAAAAAATCTAAAACAATAAACAAAATACTTATAGTATTTTAAGTCTAAATATGATACAATATTTTTGTGAGTAAAAAGTGGCTTTTCCACAGTATCCACAAAGCTTATTATTAGTATTATTAAAATCTTAAAAAGGAGAATGAATTATATGAAATTCACAGTCAACAGAGTTTCGTTCCTCAAGCAGTTAAATACAGTTAACGTTGCTATCGGACCTAAGTCACCTACACCAGCATTTTTAAACTTTAAATTAGAAATGAATGATGATGGTTTAACAGTTCTTGGAAGTGATAATGAAATCACAATTAAAAATTTCTTACCAGTTTCTAAAGACGATAAAACATTTATTGAAAATTATACAGAAGGTTCTACATTAATCTCTGCTAAGTATTTACTTGAAATCGTTAGAAGATTAGATGGAGAAAAAGTAACTATTGAAGTTATTGATGATGTTATTGTTCAAATTTCTGATAATAAAGCTCACTTCCAATTAAATTCAATGAGAAGTGAAGAATATCCAGATTTAGATTTAGCAGTTTCTGGTGAAAAAGTAGTTTTATCAGATGCTGAATTTAAAAAGATTGTTTCTCAAACAACATTTGCAGCATCAACTAGAGATGTTAGACCTATCTTAACAGCAGTTAATTTTAAAGCAGGTTCAGGTCTTGCTGAATTTGTTGCAACTGATTCATACAGATTATCAAAAAAGACTTCACATATTAGCAATTCAAATACATTCGAAGTAAATATTCCAGTTAAAGCTTTAAATGAAGTTTCTAAATTGCTCGAAAATGATCAAATTACATTACATATCGCAGGTAACAAAGTTGTCTTTGAATTTGGTGGAACTATGTTCTATTCAAGATTAATCAATGGTGATTTCCCAAAGACAAGTAGAATGATTCCTTCAAATTACCCATATGTTTTAAAAGTTAACGCTAATGCATTTGTTAACGCAATGCAACGTGTATCTTTACTTGCAGTTGAAAGAGAAAGAATTGTTAAATTATCTCTTGATGAAGCAGGAGTTGAAATTTCATCTAAATCAGAACAGATTGGTTCTGCTAATGAAAAAGTTGAATTATTTGAATATGAAGGCGGTAGACTTGATATTTCATTCAACGTTGATTATGTCACTGATGCAATTAAAGCTGCTCAAAGTGAAGATGTAATTTTATCTTTTGCAGGTGAAATGAATGCTTTTAGAGTCACTTCTCCAGAAGATGAATCAATCATTCAAATCGTTACACCAGTTAGATCATATTACTAGGATTTAATTTATATACAAGGTCACCTCACAAGGGTGGCTTTTTTTGTCTTCTTTTAGTCTTATAAACTTAATTTAAAGTCTTTATGAATTATTTACTTACTTCTCAATAAATTCTCTTTATACGCCTTAAAAATAAGGAAATACGTCAATTTTAGAAAGAATTATTCAAAAAACATTAATAATTTAAAAGTTTAACAAATTAAATATTTATATTTATATATAAATATGTTACAATTTGACCTAGGTGAGGAATTATGAAGAACATTACTATTTATACAGATTACGTTACATTAGGTCAGTTCTTAAAGATTGCTGACATCATCTCTTCTGGAGGAGAAGCGAAAATCTTCTTAGCAGAGAATGAAGTTATTATCAATGGAGAAGTTGATAATCGTAGAGGCAGAAAATTAAGAGATGGCGATAAAGTAAGCGTACTCGGACAAGATTACTTAGTCGTTAATGATAATAAGTAATTTAAAATTAGTTAATTTCAGAAATTACGAAAACCTTGATTTACATCTATCTTCAGGAATCAATGTCTTTATTGGAGAGAACGGTACTGGTAAGACTAACTTAGTTGAAGCGATTAACTTTATGACTATTGGTAAATCTTACCGCGCTAACGATGATAAAGAGATAATTAAATTCAAAGAAGAATTTGCTCGTATTCATCTAGAATTTGAAACAAGTAGAAAAGAAGTTCTTGAAGCAGTTATTTCTAACCAAGGCAAACAAATATTTCGAAATGATATTAAACTCACCAAATTATCTGAATTATCAGGAATATTATTAAATGTTTTATTTACTCCAGATGATGTACTTCTTTTTAAAGATAGTCCGATGGAAAGAAGAAAACTTATCGATATGAATTTAAGTTCGTTATATCGTTTGTATATGAATGACTTAGTTCAATATAAGAATCTTCTTAAACAACGTAATGCGATGCTTAAAGAAAAAGAAGTAAATCGTGGATACATTGAAGTGATTACTGAACAAATGATTCCGTTTGAATATCAAATTTTCAAAGTAAGGAAGAAGTTTATTGAAGAAATTGATTCTAAGATAAATGAAATATTTAAAAATATTGATGATTCTCCAAGTAAACTAAAGATTATCTATAAGAGCTCTTTAGATGAAGAGGATGATCCAACTGATTTTAAAGAAGCTGCAAGAAGTAAATATGAAATGTCTCTTGAAGATGATATTAGAAGAGGCAGCACTTCCTACGGAGTACATAAAGATGATTTCTTAATGTTACTTGGAGGAAAGAATGTCGCGACATATGCTTCTCAAGGTCAAAATAGACTCGCATCATTATCACTTAAACTTACATTAGTTAAATGGATTAAAGAGAAAACAAACCAAGATCCAATCATTATTCTTGATGATGTACTTTCTGAACTAGATGAAAATCATCAAAATAATTTAATTAACGAGTTATCTTCTTATTCACAAGTATTTATTACCTGTGCAAAAGACGATATTAAAAAAGAAGACGTCAACTATTATGTAGTTGAAGAGAATAAGGTATATAGGAGGAACTAAAATGCCAGAAGAATTTGAAAAAGAAACTCATACTTTTATTGCAAAAGAAGATATGGCAGACAAGAACTATACTGAAAAGAATATTCAAGTTCTTGAAGGTCTAGAAGCAGTTAGAAAGAGACCTGGTATGTACATCGGTACTACTTCATCATCAGGTTTACATCACTGCGTATGGGAAATTGTCGATAACGCTATTGATGAAGCTTTAGCGGGATACTGTGATGTAATTCACGTAACTATCAATAAAGGTGACACAGTTACAGTTAAAGATAATGGTCGTGGTATTCCAGTTGGTATTGTTGCTAAAACTGGTATTTCCGCTCTGGAAACTGTTTATACAAAGTTACATGCTGGTGGTAAATTCGGTGAAGGCGGCGGTTATAAAGTCTCTGGTGGTTTACACGGTGTTGGTGCATCTGTTGTTAATGCTTTATCAGAATGGTTAACAGTAGAAGTTCATAAAGACGGTGGCATTTACACTATTAGATTTGAAAATGGTGGTCACACAGTTCAACCTTGTACACGTATTGGCGACTGTACTGATTCAGGTACTATCGTTACATTTAAACCTGATGCAGAAATCTTTAAAGAAACTCAAGTATTTGATTTTAGTGTAATTAGAGAACACTTAAGACAAATGGCTTTCTTAAATAAAGGTGTCAAAATCATCATCAATGATGAAAGAGCAGACGATGAAACAAAATGGATTCACGAAACATACCTTTACGAAGGTGGTGTTAAGGAATACGTTCAGTATTTAAACAAAAACAAAGTTCCTCTTTCAGAAGATGTTGTTTATTGCGAAGGTAGAGAAAAGAGATATACAGAAGCAGAAAAACCAGAAGGTGCTAAAGATGAATATGTAAGTGTTGAAATTGCTATGCAGTACAACGATACATACGTTGCTGGTGTCTATTCATTCTGTAATAATATTTATACTCATGATGGCGGTACTCACGAAGAAGGCTTTAGACTTGCTTTAGTTAGAGTTATTAACGCATATGCAAAAGCAAATAAATTCTTAAAAGACAATGATGAAGGTCTTACTAAGGATGACTGCTTAGAAGGTATTACTGCTATTGTTTCAATCAAGCACCCAGATCCTCAGTATGAAGGACAAACTAAAGGTAGACTTGGTAACTTCGAAGTTAGAAAGATTGTTTCAAATATCTTTGGTGAAGCATTAGAAAGATATTTAAATGAAAATCCAAAAGAAGCTAAGTTAATTATGGATAAAGTTATCCTTGCTTCTAATGCTAGACTTGCTGCAAAAGCTGCAAGAGAAAACACAAGAAGAAAGACAGCTTTAGATATCAACTCATTACCAGGTAAACTTGCTGACTGTTCATCTAAAGAACCTGAAAGATGTGAATTATACATCGTCGAAGGTGACTCTGCTGGCGGTTCTGCTAAGCAGGGAAGAGATAGAGAAACACAGGCTATCTTACCATTAAGAGGTAAAATCCTTAACGTTGAAAAAGTTCTTGCTAAGAGAGCTTTAGCAAACGCTGAAATTGGTAACTTAATCATTGCTATTGGAGGTGGATTTGGTTCCGAATTCGATATTACAAAAATTAGATATCACAAAGTAGTTATCATGACCGATGCTGATGTTGATGGATCTCATATTAGAATCCTTCTCTTAACATTCTTCTATCGTTACATGAAACCTTTAATTGAAAATGGTTATGTTTATATTGCTCAACCACCTCTATACAAGGCTTCAGCAGGTAAACGTGATTATTATTGTTACAACGATGACCAACTCAACTTCTTAAAGAAACAGTTAGGTCCAGAAAGAGCTAAACGTTTATCTATCCAAAGATATAAAGGTTTAGGTGAAATGGACTATGAACAGTTATGGGAAACAACAATGGATCCTAAGAACAGAAAGATGATGAGAGTCAATATGTCAGATGCTATGGAAGCAGACAGAATCTTTGATGAACTTATGGGTGATAGAGTCGAACCAAGAAGAGACTTTATTAAAGAAAACGCTAAGTTCGTTGAAAATATTGATAACCAGGCATAAGGAGGATAAATTATGGCAGACGAAAAGAATTTAAATGATTTAGACCTTGAAAATGTCGAGGAAGAAAAAGAAGTAGAAACTGCTTCGGAAGAAATTTCTGATGATGAAGAAAAAGAAATTGAAGGTATTGAAGAAGGTATTGTTCCAGAATTAGTTGAAAAAGATTTATCAAAATTAGTTCAAACATCTTTCTTGGAATACGCAATGTCAGTTATCGTTTCACGTGCTTTACCAGATGTACGTGATGGCTTAAAACCAGTTCATAGAAGAATTATCTATGGTATGAACGAACTTGGTAACACTCCAGATAAACCACATAAAAAATGTGCTCGTATCGTTGGTGATGTCATGGGTCGTTTTCACCCACACGGGGACTCTTCTATTTATAACGCATTAGTTAGACTTGCTCAGCCTTTCTCAATTAGATATACACTTGTCGATGGACATGGTAACTTCGGTTCTATTGATGGTGATGGCGCAGCGGCTATGAGATATACTGAAGCTAGACTTTCAAAGATTGCTCTTGAAATGGTTAGAGATATCAAGAAAGATACAGTCGACTTCATGGATAACTACGATGGTGAAGAACAAGAACCAGTTGTTCTTCCTTCACGTATTCCTAACTTACTTGTCAATGGTTCTAATGGTATTGCGGTAGGTATGGCAACTAACATCCCTCCTCACAACTTAGTTGAAGTTATTAATGGTATTCAGGCTTTATCAAGAAATCCAGAAATTACTCTTGATGAATTAATGGAATATATTCCAGGCCCTGACTTCCCAACTGCAGGTATTATTTTAGGCAAAGCAGGTATTAGAGAAGCTTATGAAACAGGTAGAGGTTCAATTACTATCCGTTCAAAAGCAAGAATTGAAAAACATGAAAACGGAAAAGCAAAAATCATTGTTACTGAAGTTCCTTATCAAGTAAATAAGGCTGCAATGATTGAAGCAATGGGTCAACTTGTTAGAGATAAAGTTATCGATGGAATTACAGATATTAGAGATGAATCTAACAAAGATGGTATTAGAGTTGTTATTGATTTAAGAAGAGATGTCGTTCCAGAAGTTATTCTTAACCAGTTATTTAAATTAACTCAGTTACAAACATCATTCGGTATCATTAACTTAGCATTATATAATGGCGAACCAAAAGTTATGTCACTTAAAGAAATGCTTCAGTACTATTTAGATTTCCAATGTGAAGTTGTCGAAAGAAGAACTAGATTTGATTTAAACAAAGCTTCTGATAGATTACATTTATTAGAAGGCTTATTAACTGCAATTCTCAACATTGATGAAGTAGTTCACATTATTAGACATAATAAATCTCAGGACGAAGCTAGAGCAGCTTTATCAACTAGATTTGGCTTAGATGATATTCAAACAAAAGCTATCGTTGATATGAGACTTGGTAGATTAACTGGCTTAGAACAGATTTCTATTGAAGAAGAAATCAGTCAATTAAAAGCTCTCATTGAACACTTAAGAGCAATTTTATCAGATCACCAGATGGTTGTTGATTTAGTAGACAACGAACTTGAAGAAGTTAAGAACAAATATGGTGATAAAAGATTAACTGAAATCTCACATGAAGTTGCAGATATCGATGATGAAGATTTAATTCCAGAAGAAGATATCATTATTACTACTACTTCAGGT
>OCTW011604535.1_pt1 | contig 19750 bp, 23 predicted proteins | sample 1539671 | NCBI WGS metagenome assembly OCTW01 (sample SAMN02144230, study PRJEB22623) | gut metagenome | biome: sheep rumen | host: Ovis aries | place: New Zealand
AATACCCTTCCCCCTGACCCCGCAAATCATCCGCGAAACCATCATCGGCATCCGGGAAAAGAAGCTGCCGGATCCGGCAAAGATCGGGAGTGCGGGGAGCTTCTTCTGCAATCCGGTGATCGAAAAGGATCATTTTGCGCGCATCGTCGCCCTTGCGAAGGCGGAGAACGGCCCGGACTACGAAGTGCCTCATTATGAGGCCGGCGAAAAAGTGAAAGTCCCCGCCGCCTGGATGATCGACCAGTGCGGATTCAAGGGAATGCGGCTCGGCGGGGCGCAGGTGTATCCCAACCAGCCGCTCGTGATCGTGAACGCCACCGGCGACGCCACCCCGCAGGACATCATCGCCCTGGAACGGCGCGTCATCGACACCATCCAAGACAAATACGGTATCACCCTCCACCCCGAGGTGGAACACGTTTAAAGCTTATGGGAAGATTCATCATCGAAGGCGGACACAGGCTGTCCGGTGAGATTACCCCGCAGGGGGCGAAGAACGAGGCGCTGGAAGTCATCAGCGCCGTGCTCCTGACGGCCGATCCGGTCGTGATCTCCAACGTGCCGGAAATCCTGGACGTGAAGAACCTTATCGACCTCCTCAAGGGGATGGGCGTGAAGGTCCAGCGGCTGGAGAAAGGAACGTATCGGTTCCAGGCCGATGCCGTGGACACCGCCTACATCGAGACGGAGGAATTCGTCCGCAAGTGCGCCGCCCTCCGCGGGTCGGTGATGGTCGTGGGACCGCTGCTGAGCCGGTTCGGCCACGCCTGGTTCGCGAAGCCGGGCGGGGACAAGATCGGCCGCCGGCGGGTGGACACGCACCTGGACGGCATGGTCAAGCTGGGCGCCGCCATGGACTATGATGCCGACCGCCGGGCCTTCCACCTGACCAGCGACGGCCGCCTGACGGGCCGGTACATGCTGCTGGACGAGGCCTCCGTGACCGGTACGGCCAATATCGTCATGGCCGCGGTCCTGGCGAAGGGAACGACCACCATCTACAACGCCGCCTGCGAGCCCTATCTGCAGCAGCTGTGCAAGATGCTCAACCGGATGGGCGCGTTCATCGACGGCGTGGGCTCCAACCTCCTCCGGATCCACGGCGTGGAGAAGCTCTACGGCACGAACCACCGGATCCTTCCGGACATGATCGAGGTGGGCTCCTTCATCGGCATGGCCGCCATCAACCAGAGCGAAATCACGATCAAGGACGTGTCCTGGTACGACCTGGGCATCATTCCCGATGCCTTCCGCCGCCTGGGCGTGAACCTGGAGCAGCGGGGCGACGACATCTATGTGCCGGCGCAGGAGAGCTACGAGATCGAATCCTTCCTGGACGGGTCCATCATGACGCTCGCCGACGCCCCCTGGCCGGGCCTCACTCCGGACCTGCTGTCGGTGATGCTGGTGGTCGCCACCCAGTGCAAAGGCAGCGTCCTCATCCATCAGAAGATGTTTGAATCCAGGCTGTTCTTTGTCGATAAGCTCATCGACATGGGCGCCCAGATCATCCTTTGCGACCCGCACCGGGCCGTCGTGATTGGTCATGACCACCGGCTGCAGCTCAAGGCCGCCCGCCTGGTCTCCCCGGACATCCGCGCCGGCATTGCGATGCTCCTCGCCGCCATGAGCGCCAAGGGCACCTCCACCATCGACAACATCGAGCAGATCGACCGCGGCTACGAAGACATCGAAGGCCGCCTGAACGCCCTCGGGGCGCATATTACGCGGGAATAGTTCCCATTTCCCTATCATTCTGAGCGAAGCGAAGAATCTATGGACTATCATCATCTATTCTCGGAGGACGTGCCGTCCTTTATGCGGAGTCCGGTCCGGGAGATCTTCCGGAAGGTGGACCTCAGCGCCATCTGTTCGTTCGCAGGTGGGTATCCGGCGGCCGTGACTTTCCCCGTGGAGGACCTGCGCCGGCTTCCGGGGCTGGTACTCGATAAGTACGGCACCAAGGCCTTGCAATATGGTGCTACCCAGGGTGTTCCGGAACTTCGGGAAGCCATCGCCGCCCGCTACGACGTGCCGGTCTCCCGTGTCCAGATCACAACATCCTCGCAGCAGGGCATCGACGTGTGTACCCGCATCCTCTGCAACCCGGGTGACATCATCCTGACCACCGAGCCTACGTATCTCGGGGCACTTCAGTCGTTTAAGGCTTATCGGGCCGATGTGAAGCCTTTTGCGGGGGCTCTGCTCCCGAATGTCCTCCGTGGCTCCCGACCTATAAGTCCTTGGGACAAGCCCTCGGACCCGGTCTCCGCCGGGCCGTCTGATGACGGCCTGAATTCCGTTCAAGACCGGAATCCCGCAGTCAAGTTCATCTATGTCATCCCCGACTTCAACAACCCTTCCGGGGAAACGATGACGCTGGAGGAGCGGAAGGAGATCGTGGCCTTGGCGCGGGAACTGGATGTGGTGATCGTGGAGGACAGTCCGTACCGGGAACTGCGGTACAGCGGGGAGGAGGTGCCCACCATCTATTCGCTGGCGCCGGAGCGGACGCTGCACCTGGGGAGCTTCTCGAAGATCTTTGCGCCGGGGTTCCGGCTGGGCTGGATCATCGGCCCGGAGGAGCTCCTGGAGCAGATCTACATCTGCAAGCAGGCGCTGGACCTGTGCCCGCCGGTGTTCGACCAGTACATGGCCACGGAGTTTCTGACGAGCGGGGCGCTGGATGCGAACCTCGTGAAGACGAAGGCCGAGTACCGTCGCCGCAGGGACTTGATGGTGAGCCTTTTGGAAAAGTACATGCCGGAAGGGGTGACATGGACTTACCCCGAGGGCGGTCTGTTCCTGTTCCTGACGCTCCCGGAAGGGGTCGATACCATCGACATGTATGACGAGGCCTTGTCGCGCGGCGTTGCCTACGTCGCCGGCTCGTTCTTCTTCCTGGACGGCAGCCATCGCAACACGATGCGGCTCAATTTCTCCTTCATCGCGGAGGAAAAGATGGAGCCGGGCTTGAAGCTGCTGGGGGAGATCATTGCGGGTGTGATTCGTAAGTAATTGACTGTCAGAGAAATGAAAAAAACGGTTCTCTATAAGTTTTCCGGTGCCGGAAACGATTTCGTGGTCATCGACGGCCGCGAGGGGGATGTGTCGGAATACCGGGAGGTGCCGCGTATCGAGGCGCTGTGCCGGGAATTCAAGACCGACGGGCTGATGATCCTGGGTGCAGGAGATGCCGAGGTCGATTTCACCATGGAATTCTATAACCCCGACGGCTCCGGCGGGATGATGTGCGGCAACGGTGGCCGCTGCATCGTGGCCTTTGCCGATTACCTGGGCGTCAAGCCCTCCTGTCATGCTGATAGCCCCTCTTGTCATGCTGATAGCCTCTCCTGTCATCCTGAGCTTGCCGAAGGATCTTACCTGTTCCGCGCCCCCGACGGCCTTCACACGGGCGAAATCCTGCAGCGCCCGGAGGACGGCCTTTGGGAAGTCCGGATTAAAATGATTGATGTCCATGGCGTTACGCCCATGCTAGGCGGGCTGTTCCTGAACACCGGCACCCGGCATTTCGTGAAGTTCGTGGATGACGTGGAGCAGGTGGACATTGACAAAGAAGGCAAGGCCCTTCGGTGGGACCCTGCCTTTGCGCCTATCGGCACGAACGTGAACTTTGTCCATGTGGCCCCGGACGGCCTCCATGTCCGCACCTTCGAGAAAGGCGTCGAGGGCGAAACCCTCGCCTGCGGCACGGGCCTTACGGCCTCGGCCATAGCGGCTTACGCCGCCGCTGTCATTCCGAACGAAGCGAAGGAATCCGTCCGCCTCCGTGCCCGGCAGGACTGGCTGTCGGTGGACTTTACGGCCGGTCCGGGCCAGACGTTCACCGACGTGTATCTTACCGGACCCGCCCGGCTTGTGTCCGTGACACAGCCCTAAGGGCCGTCGAATGGAAACGCCTGTGAACCAAGCGAATATCAAAAAGTACCCGGGAGAAAATTCCCGGGTACTTTTGCGTAAGGCACGGTGCGTAAGGCGTTTCCATTCGACGCGCATCCCTATACATGCATAGGATAGCGGCAATTCCTCAAGCGACTCACTCCTTCGCCGCCTCGGCGATAAGGGCCTCCAGCTGTTCACGGGGCATGGTGCCGTCCAGGCAGATGAAGCTGGTCTCGGAGGCGTCGCGGGAGAGCATGACGAGGCTGTTCACGATTTTATCGTCACCGACTGTGTACATCCGCATCACTTCGCCGTTGTCCTTGGCCTCCATCAGGAGCTCGTAGTGGCCTTTCGTGACGAAATGGTTCACTTCGTCGGCCAGCTGGGCGGCCGCATCGGACTTCGGAATGTTCAGGATATAGAGGCCGCTGAGGCTCTTGATGATGGGGCCGAAGTTCACGGAGCCGTCCTGCATTTCCACGTCGGGAATCTTGCCGATGAGGCGGAACATGGCCGGGGAGATGTACACGGCCTCGACGTCCGGGAGGTCGGAGTACTTGTTGTACAGGGAGCGCCCATTCTGGGCGAAGGCGGAGACGCTCACGAGGAGCATCAGGACAAGGATATAGAACTTTTTCATTTCCAATAGCTTATTTTGTCAATGCGGGTTTCGGTATCTTCGATTTTCCCGGCCCCATAGGCGACGGTGCCGGAGATTTTGGCAAACACGGCTTCCACTTGCGCGTAAGCCAGGTACGGATCGTCGAACGTGTCGGCCGGTTCCGGATCCCGGGTCAGGCCGATGCCTACGGCGACGAGGGCGGCCAGGGCTGCAGCGACAGGGATGGACCACAGGATGTGCCGGCTCTGGGAACGTGTGACGCTGTCGATTCGAGAGGCGAGTTCCTCCGGAACGGGAATCTTCTCATCCAGCGAAATGCGCTCCAGGTCGGAGGCACTCAGCCGGGATATTTCATCAAGCTTTCTCATATCGTTTCAACTTTTTGCGGGCCAGGCTCACCTGGACACGGATGTTAAGGGGGGTAAGGCCGGTCGCGGCCGCGATCTCGTCGTAGGTCATGCCCTGTAACAGGTGCATTTTCAGGATTTTCCGTTGGCTTTCGGGGAGTTTTTCCATCGCTTGGAACAGGGCCCCGAGGGTTTCCCGGAGTATCAGCGTCTCGTCGGGCGGCGGTTTTCCCGGGAGGTCGTCCTCGAGCGGTTCGGAAGGCCGTGCCCGCCGGATCCGGTCGATGCAGAGGTTCCGCACGAGAAGCGCTCCATAGGCTCCCGGATTGGCCACCAGGTCCAGCGAATCGCGCATCTTCCAGAGCTTCAGGTACAGGTCCTGTACGGCGTCCAGGGCATCGGCCCGGTCCTCCAGCAGATAGAAGGCGACGCGGTAGAAACGCTCCTGCAGCGGGATCCAGACGGTATGGAACCGGGCGTCGGTCATTTCGAGGCCTGTTTCATGAGTTCGCCCACCTGGTCGGCCCGGATGGATCCCTTGATGCTGATGAGGGCGTCATCGGCCAGGAGGATGATATCCTGGTAGCGGCTTCCGTCCCTGGAGGAAGTGCCGTAGATGCTCAGCTTTTCGCCGGCGTCCTTGACTTCCATGAGGATTTCCTCCCCTTCCAGGATCCGCAGGGCCTTGCGCAGGAACTTTTCCCGCTTTTCGGGTGCGGCTTCGGAGAAGTCCACGACGGTGAGGCGCTTGAGGCCGTTGAACAGGTCCATGGCGGCGCGGTCTTCGGGGTCATCGGCCTCGGCGCGGGCCACGGTCTTCAGGAGGAGCAGCGCCGGACCGCCCAGGTCCACGACGTCGAACCCTTCCGTCCCCTTGAAGGACGATACCAGCGAACGGAGCTTTCCGCCCGGGTTTCCGGCCCAGGCCTCGCCCACGAGGCAAAGGGCCATGCAAAGTGTGATTAGTATTCTTTTCATAAACAAAACTCAGCCGACTGCACTCATAAGACGCAGCGGGCTGAGAAAAGTTAAAAGGATTTTCAGATTTACCGCAGCAGGTCCTCGAGCTGCACGCTGCCGGAGGTCTTTTCGTCGCGGTACTTGACGATGACGGGGCAGTAGAGGTGCACGCCGGATTCGAGGGGCTTGCCGTCACGGATGATGGGCTTGGAACCGGAGACGACCACGGCGCCGCGGGGGACGACCACGCGGCCGTCGGCGTTGCGGCGGATGAATTCGCCGGTGGTGGCGTCGAAGATGGCGGTGGAGGAGGTGATGATCACGCCGGAGGCGACGACCGCGCCCTCTTCCACGATGGTGCCTTCATAGATGCCGCAGTTGCCGCCGATGAAGGCGCCGTCCTCGATGATCGTGGGCATGGCTCCGGCGGGCTCCAGGACACCGCCGATCTGGGTCGATGCGCTGATATGGATGTGTTTCCCCACCTGCGCGCAGGAGCCGATGGTCACGTGGGAATCGACCATCGTGCCTTCGCCCACGTACGCGCCCACATTGACATAAGCCGGGGGCATGACGATGGAGCCGGGGGCGAGGTAGGCGCCGCGGCGGATGCTGGACCCGCCCGGAACGATCCGGACGCCGTCTTCGGCTGTGAATTTCCGCACCGGGAAGGTGGTCTTGTCGTAGAAGGAGAACTGCCCTTCGGACATGTCGGTGATGGCGCCCAGCTTGAACCCGGCGAGGATCACTTCCTTCACCCATTTATTGACAACCCACTGGCCGTCAATCTTTTCCGCTACGCGGATCTCGCCTTTTTCCAGTCCGGCGATGACTTCGTTGAATCGTTCGAGGGTTATTTCCATAATTCGTCAAGTGTCTTGTTGATCAGTTCTTCCGTTCGGTCCGAGGCCGGGACGAGCGGCAGGCGGAGTTCGTTCTCCATGAGGCCCAGGCGGGCCATGGCGGCTTTGCCGGGGATGGGATTCGGCTCGATGAAAAGGGCCTTGAAGAGGGGTGACAGGAGGTGGTGGTAGGCGCGGGCCTTGACCATATCATCCTGCTGCAGGGCCTCCACCAGCGCCACCATTTCCTTCGGCGCCACGTTGGAGGCGACGGAGACGACGCCGTCGGCCCCCGTAGCCATCAGTGACAGCGTCTCGTCGTCGTTGCCGGACAGCACGCTGAACCCTTCGGGTTTGCAGCGGATGATCTCGCTGATCTGCTTATAGTTCCCGGAGGCTTCCTTGATGGCGACGATGTTCGGAATCTCTTCCGCGAGGCGGAGCGTCGTTTCCGCGGTGATGTTGTCGCCCGTACGGCCGGGGACGTTGTAAATGACGATGGGCTTGTCGGTACTGCCGGCCACGGCCTTGTAGTATTCGTACAGGCCCGTCTGGTTGGGCTTGTTGTAGTAGGGGACGACGATGAGGTAGGCATCGGCATCGGGAAGCTGGCCCATGCTCTCCAACGTGGCTGTGAGCGAATTGGTTCCGCCGCCCACGAGGAGCGTCTTGCCCGGCGCATTCTCCCGGGTGATCTCCAGCACCCGCTGCCTTTCGGCCACGGACAGGCACGGCGTCTCGCCCGTCGTCCCGAGCGGCACCAGGAAATGGATCCCGGCCTCCACCTGCCTCCTGACGGTTGCGGCCATCGCCGCCTCATCGACCTTTCCATCCCGGAACGGCGTGAACAGCGCCGTCCCGCATCCCTTTAGAGTAAGCATAATACGTCCTTTCTTTAACCGGTCGCTAAGATACGCATTTTTCGGCGAAAGGCAAGAGGGAAGAGGCGGGACTCCGTCAGAAACAGACTCCCAGGCCGATAACGGGGCTGAGCGTGGAAAAAGAGACGGAGGAAAGGCCGGCCGTCACGACAAGTTTTCCGGCCGTCCAAATCAGGCCGGATTCAACCAGGATGCCCTGGAAGGAACGGTCCTCGACCTTGGCCCATTGCCCGGAGACATCCTCCCAGTAGCATCCGACCCTTCCGTAACCGGCTCCGGCATAACCGGCCAGGCCGCCCGAATTCCCGACAATGATTCCTCCGGACAGGCTGAAGCTGGAATATCTGCTCCGGCCGGACGCCCAGATGTGGCCGAAATCGGTCCGGCCGTCACGGGTACAGGCATAATCTTCTCGGACCGTCTGGAATCCGGTTCCGAATGACAGGTATCCCCCAGTCTGTCTCTTCTTCAATCCAAGGAAAAGGCCGCCTCCCAAAGAAGGGGAGACAGTAACCCGGACTGCAGAGATATATTTGACCGGAGCCTCCTCCCCGGGCATGGAAGGAACGGTTTCCCGAGGTTGAAAAAGCTGCCGGGGCACATCCTGCCGGGCGGGCAAAGTCCCTTCCTCTGGAACCCGTACCGGGACCTGGAGCGGGATCTCGCTTCTCTGGACGGGAACGGCCTCCGTTTCCGAAAGCATCGCCCTGGGAATTTGGGCGGAGACGGAAGTCTTCGATTTCCCCAGCGCCTTGCGGATTTGCTCCACTTCCCTTCCTACATACGAGAGACCGGGGACCGCTGTCGGCTCGGAGTCGCCCAGTTTTTTCCTCATGGCTTTCACGGAAGCCTTGGCGGCCGTGTCTTCCGGCAGGACTTCGAGAAGCGCCTGTGCCCAGTCCAGGCAGGTGGCGGCCTCTCCCGTTTCTCCGGCGGAGCATGCCTTCGCGGCCCTGGCCGACAATTCGCCCGAAAGTTTCTTCCTTCTCGAAAAGATTCTGCCGACGTCTTTCCAGGCTATGTACCGTAAGGCCGTCCCGGAATCCCATACCACCTCCGAGACGGAGAGAATGTCGTTCCGATAAGTTTTCCACACGGCGGATTCATGGCCGGCCGGTATGTCTATCAGGTTTGTGGTGGACAACTTGCGGATCAGGGCATCGACCGCCGAAGCCTGCATGGATTCATAATCCTTGCCTGTTCCCTCTCCCCAGAGGAACGAAGGATTCTCTTTGATTCTCCGGAGATCCTGGCCGGAAAGCAGGACCGGAAACCACAAAAGGCAGAGTATGAGTCCCACTCTTCTCATCGGCCCGGGTGGTTTTGGAAGCGTTCCTCGATCTCGTTGAGCCGAATGGCCTGGCTGTGGGTCATCTTTCCGGAGACGGCATGGAGGCTTTCCTTCGTCCGCTCGAAGATCGCCGCCGAACCGGCCTCCCCCTGCGGGGAAAGGCACGACCCGCATAAGGAGTCAAGGCGGTCCAGGACCAGGTCCCATCTTCTCATGTCCTCGAAGAGCATCCGCTCGTAGTCCTCCTGAAAAGAGGAGGACAAAGTCTCCCGGTCGGTGCTTTCAGCGAAGATCCTTCCCTCGGAGGAGCAAAGATAACTCAAGGCATTCCTGGTAAGCAGGGCGACATCGGGGGACAGGAATTCGATATCGTCCCACACGGGTTCCAGCAGCAGCCTCCCGTCGTTGTCCATCATGCCATATCCTTGTGGACAGGCGACGATAAACCGGCCGTTGAGGCAATCCAGCGTGTCGGTGAACCGGTATCCGGCGGCATCGGGAGTGCGGGTGGTGTCGGTCGCCTCCCTGACAAGAGACAGCGCTTCCCGAAACAGACCGGAATCCGCAGGAAGCGAAGCCTTCTCAGGCCGCCGCCAAAATGACCAGGCGGCCAGGAGGACGGCCAGCAGGACGATGACCGCGGGCAGGATTGTCCCCCGCTTTCTCCGGCCTGATTCCAGCGCCGCCTTCACTTCGTCCGCCGAGGAGAACCTTTCCGACGGATTTTCCTTTAAGCATCTGTCGGAAACGTCCGACCTTGAGGGAAGGATTTCCTGGATGATCCGGCCCAGGGAAAAAATATCCGATCGGACGGATGCATCTCCGCCGGCAACCACTTCCGGAGCCGAATATCCTGCCGTTCCGGCCGGGAGATGCCCTCCTGTCATGGAAGGAGAGTCGGCAAGGCTGAAGTCGATCAGTTTGACAATGGCGTTGCGGGACGTCACCATCACGTTGTCGGGTTTCAGGTCGTTGTGCAGGACCTGCTTCCGGTGGATGTAGGAGAGTGCGTCGCACAGCTGAAGGATGATTCCTTCGGCCATCGTTTCGTCCGGCGCTCCCTTTTCTGCCCATTCCGTAAGCGTTCGGCCGTCCACCCATTCCAGGATCATGCAGTTGCCCAGCTCCGGAGACCGTTTCCAGGCCAGGTATTCACAGACTCCCGGATGCTGCAGGGAATGGGCCAGCTCATATTCATGACGGAGCATGGATTCATGGACTTCATCCCCCCGGAATCCGGGTTTGAGACACTTGAAGATAACAATCCTTTGGCCGATATGTCCCTTATACAGGATAGAGTGCCCCGTCGGTGATTCATAGACCAGTTCGAGTTCGTCCTGATCCGGCATCCCGGAGAAGGCATCTCCGATTTCCTTGAAATATCCTGACGACCGCACCATCCCTACCCCTTCCGTATATAGGCAATCCCTCCGTCCAGGCCGGCTACGTAGGGATTGGTTTTGATGCCGTCCCGGAGGATGCCGGACAGGGCCAGGGGATAGCCTTTCATAATGCTCGACGTCTCAAACTGATCTCCTTTCCGAAGCAGGGAATTCACGCTTTCAACGACCTTGAAGGTGGAGTTCCCCAGGTATGACAGCGTCACCTGGCGGTCCGGACGCCAGCCTATGACCACGACATCGCCCTGGGAGAGCGCCCCGGCTTCAATGTGCTCGCTGTGAAAATAGATGGAGGAAAGCCTTCCGGAAGCGAGGAGATTCTCCCGGAAAGCTTGGAAATCCAGGAAGCCGGCATATCTCGCCAGAAAATCCAAGGTCGAAGTCCGTGGCTCCGGCCTGTCCCCCACATAGCCCCAGAAACGTTTGAGGGTGGAAGGGGAGACTCTTTCATCCATCTGTTCTGCGAGGGCGGTGAAATCGGCGGTCGTGGACAGCCGCCGTCCCCATTTCCGTTCGACTTCATGACGCAGGAACGCATAGTCCGGAGAATCCTTTTTCATGGCTTGTGTTGTACGATGGTATGGTCGGCCACCTCGATGGTCTCGGGCTCGCAACCTGCGGCAAGCCAAACCGTTTCCAGTTTTTCATTTTCCTTGAGGAACAGGACGCCGATTTTGGGATTGGCCGACAGGTCCAGTTCCCGGACCTCGCTCCCTTCCAGGGCGATCTGCCACAGGTCGGGATTGGCGGAGAAGGAGAGCCGTTCGAGCGGATTCCCGAATGAATCTAGGTGCCACAAGGCCGGAAGCTTGGACGTATCCAGTTCCTTCAAGGGTGTAGCGATGATGTAGAGATAGACCAGTTTCGGGTTGTCGAAAATGATGCTTTCGTAGCGGTCCCTGCCGCAGGAGACCATGACAAGGTTCGGAAGGCCGGAGAAATCGGGCACTTTCAGGCCGTTCCCGCCCAGATACAGCGTCTCCAGGTAGGGCAGTTCTTCGATGCCGGAGAGCGATTGCAGCGGGATGTCGGAAAGGATAAGTTCCTTTGCGTTCCGTTTTTCTTCCTCGGATAGGCGTCCGTCACCGTCGGTATCGAAACTATCCAAGATCCGTTTCCAGAGGTTCGGATCGTAAGGCAGCCGTTCCGTCCTGAAACGACGGGTGCGGGATGTCGCCTCGTCTTTCCCGTTTGTGTACACGATCCACCAGGAATAGTCAGTATCCTGCTTCAAGCCGGCGATGGTACAGGTAAAAGAGCCATCGTTTTCCCGGATACCGGCCGATCGGGCTACCTCGGTATCGTCCTTTCCCAGAATGAATTGGCAGTCATCCACAGTCCCGGACAAAGTGCAGGTCATCGTGACGTCGCCGGCCGTGGCGGTCTCGCCCATGTCTGTTACCGTGGGCAACAGCAACCCTTCGGGAATCCGCCCTGAACAGGAGTAGAGGAGCAGACTCGCGACGGTCAATGCCGGAAGAGAGAAGGAGAACCATTTCATACTGCCTGATAAAGTTAGCGAAAAAAATCAAGGTTTCAACGCCAGAAACAGCATTATCTCCATCACGAAAGTGAATACGGTCATAAATCCGGCATAGAACCGGTTGAATGTATATTTCCACTGTTCTTCGAATACGGAGACCGAACTGTTGCGGTACAGGAACCGCCGGGACACCACATCATCAAAATTGCGGTTGGCGTAGATCGAGCAAATGAGGCCGAACAGAAAAGCCGGAATGGCCGCCCAAAGGAGCCGGGTCCATTCGACCTGCTCCCAGACCCCTTCCGACAGGATGCCCGTATCCTCGGATGCGCTCCCGATGATCGGCAAACCGACAAACAGGATCAGGACGACGAGGGAGAGGAATCCGTTCCTGATGCAAAACACGCTTATGGCGCAGATAACGAGGACAAAGATGGCCAGGGCGACGAAGTCGTAAAAGCAATTCACATCGGCGGTCGCCTTGAAATGATGGTAGGTGGACAGGGCCGATACGGCCAGGAACAGGATGGTCAGGATGATGAGGAGAAGTTCAAGGTTGGCTACAAACCAGGATTTGAAGGTGCCCATATAGAATCAGTTTGTCGGGGATGCGAGGAAGCGTGCGATACCCTCTGAGATCTTCATGCCGGTCTCAAGTTCGATCCACAGCCATTGACCGTTGGGGTTGCACTCGAGGAAAACGTATTGCCCGTCCGGGCGGACGATGAGGTCGATACAGCCGAAGTTCAAGCCGAGGGCGTGAACCAGCAGGACACACTTTTCCCGAATATCCTTCGGCAGGGTGCACCCGGAAAAGCGGAGCCCGCTCTCATAACCTTGGCGCCAGTCGATTCTGCCCTTATCGTCAGGGAGTTCCTGCGAAAGGATTTTTGCGGCAAAGACTTCTTCGCCAACCACCGTTATGCGCAATTCATACTGCTTGGGAACGTATTCCTGGACGAAGTTCACCGTCTGCCGGAAGGCTTCCTCCGGGATTGTGGCTACGTCAGCACTTTGCAGCGTCTGTGTATAAAACACGTAGTCGACACCCTGCTCGTCGTCCCAGATATCCGTCCCCTCAATCGCTTTCAAGCAAAGGGTTTGATGTCTCCCGGCCAGCGCTTCCACCGCCGGTCTCGAATTGGCATATACTGTATCCGGAACGATGAAGCCACACGCCAGGGCGGTCCGGTATTGGACCATCTTCGAAGAGGCGACCCTGTCTCCGACAATGCTCCCGACGGAGGGAATATGTTCCACGTAATGGCGAAGGAAACGGAGAAACTCCAACGCTTCCCGGCGATTGTAGATGTCAATCTTTTCCGTGTTTTTTATAGGGAGCGTTTTCGGCGGCTCCGGTCTTCGGTCCCATACCGTCGTAATCTCCGACCCTTTGAGTGTCAGTCCGTTCTGCCTGTTTGCAATCTCAAAGTCGCACCCTCGTCCGTCTGCCCGCCAGGTAACGGTATAATCGGAGAGCAGGTCCTCCGTGTTCAGACGGAAGAAAGGAACACCCCATTCCGTCAGTCTGTCAAAGACCGGATTGGGATGCGCATCCTCTTTGTTTGTGAAAACAAGAACCATCAGACGTTTTTGTTATCGTCGATTTCGTTCTTCTGATCGCCGGTGTTCCCATGGGTCTTTGGATTATGGGTGATATGTGTCTTCAAGCATTTTGTCCCGACGACTCTCATATCCATCACGACCTTCTGCGTCATGGGGTCATAAATGACCTTATGTTCTACTTCTTCCGCCTCAATAGGCGTCGGGATAGTGCATCCCATCAGCAGCGGCATCACCTGCCCGGCTTTCGTTTTTGTGGTTTTGTACATCATAAGTACAGTATTTATAAGTGAAACAATGTTCGCTTTCCCTCATATATCACAAGGAGTCAACTACTTCTTGAATAGTCTAGAGAACAATGACTTCCTTTTCTTTTTAGCAGTTTCGTCCTTATGGGCAAGGGCGGGATCCTTTTCAGAAGGGAAGGGGGTATTATTCAGGAATGCAAGAAACAACCGGTTTTCGTTAAACGGAAATACGCGGAAAGATGTTGAATTGTACTTCCTGCCGACATCCGGAGCAAATTCAAATACAAGTTTCTTGAAAGGAATGACGAGGTACGCTTCTTTCCTCATGAGGAGTTTCAATCCGTCAACGTCTGAAGATTGAAACTCATCAGCACGCTCATAAAGGCTTTTCATCTCATAATACCCATCCCGTATGCCACATAGTTTGGCGTCTTCGTATTTGTCCTCTCCTGCATCCAGTTTGATTTCGCCGGACACAGACTGTAACAGGGTGACCGCTCCGTTCTTTTTGATATAATCGTAGATGTCCTCATATAGAAAGCATTCTTCGCGTTCCATGTGATCGCTGTAGAGTCCAGGGTTATGCGCCGGCTCATAACTCGCCAGCCATTTAAGGTGCCTTTCTCCCGGTGCGCCGATGGAATCCCAGGCAAGCGCATCCACTTCACTGATGAAACTTGGGCTTCCTTCGTTTGCGTGAAAGGGGTACGAACTCATTTCGTCGGCATCGAGGTCCGTTTTCGCATAAAAAGAACTCCGGAGCCCTAACAGCTTCATGCCATCCTTGATGGAAGCCTTGATGGTATTCTCTTTCATTTTCAGGAGAGACTCTTGGAATATCTGGTTCTGAAAAGGAGGTGTGCCGTCTCCCATCTCAAGCGACAGGCGATACGCTTCGTCCAGGATGTCTGATGGAACAAGATGATGCCAGTCGCCAGTGACGACCAACGTCGGCCCTTTGTCCAAAGATCCCGGTACGGGATTACCAAGATAGCCTCGCAAGAGCTCCGGCACATCTTCGATAAAGGCTTTTGGGAAGAAACTCATGGCGTGAGGATCGTTAGGAGTCATAGCGTCAGGCCATTGATTCCGGCATCGAGGATCATGGACGCGAAGTCAAGGCCGTTGATGAGTCGAACACCGGTTTCCTGTGCTGCCTGCAGGGCTTCCTGCGAAAAAGAATCGCAGGTTGAAATGACCCAGAGAACGGAGGTGTATTCGTCCGTAATGTGATTCTTCTTGTAGGCGTTGATCTGCTCGATGGCCCAGGAGTCCGTCTGTCCGCTGTGTTTTTTTACCTGCACCATGACTGCGACGCCCAGTTTATCGAAAAGGGCCACCCTGTCCGCATCACCCGCTTCTGTCGGCGACTCGTTTTTCGAAGGCGTGAAAACTTTGCCTCCGATGGACTCCAGATACCATTGGACCAAGTCCTCGAACTTACTGTCGTTCTGCAGGGTCCGGATCTTTTCCAGAACAGTTCCCGCGGCGTTCTCGAGGATCGAGGCCCTGAGGTTGATGGGCTTCTTGCCGCGGAAATCCTCGACAGCTTTCCTTACCGATCCGAGAAGGTCATTCATCCGGGCATTGGTCTGCCGGATCTTCATCCGGGAATAAAGATCCTGGTCGGCGTACTCGGATCTTGGGATATTCTTCTCCACCGGAATGACGCGGCGGTAGAAACCCAGGTCCACAGCCTTCCCGTCCTTATTATAGAGATAGCTATCCGATTGACGGATTACCGGATTGCCGTTCCAGTCAATCAGCAAGGAGGAATCGATGGATTCGTTTGTGTACACGGTGTCATCCGCAATCTGATAAACGGAGAAAGAGTAGGGCAAGGGAACGACAATGAGGTCACCCTGGGACATTTCGATGACAAAGCGCCAAAGGTTCCATCTGTTGCGAGGAAGTCCCCAGCCTTCGTCAAGGAACAGTTTGTCGAATGATTCTCTCCCGGCCCGTATTGTTTTCAAACACGTTTCGGAAGAGAAATCACACCACCCGATAGAGAGATATCCTTTATCCAAAAGTGCAGAGGACAGAGGGAGGGCGTTGTCTCCTCCCGTAATTCGATGCAGCCAGCAGTTCATGGTGTAATTGAGTTGTTCATCACAAATGTAATGAATCCGGGCCAACAATTAAGGTCCAAACAAGGTCCATTTAAACAGTGGATGTCTTGAGCGGAATGAACTGCAGGCATGGGGCGGAGAATGTCGTCATTGAAGGGATATCATATTCCTGAATCCCGATTTATGGGGATTGCGTCCTCGGAAGAATAATCGTAACTTTGCAGCCGATAAACGAAAGACTATGGTAAAACGACTCCTTTTCGTCCTGACGCTCATCGCGGCGACCGCGGCAACGACATCCCCGGTGAAAAAGCATGCCGACGGCAGCGTTACGATTGATACCAGCACACTTAAGACGGTCGAGGGGTATATGGGCCCCACGCCGTTGGTTGTCCATGTGGATGCGCAGGGGCTGGTGAGCCGCATCGAGGCGCTGCCCAATGAGGAAACGCCTGCGTATTGGCGTCTGGCGATGGAGGGTCTTTCCAAAGCGTGGAACGGGGTGCCGGCCGACGAGGCCGTCAAACTGGAGGTCGATGCCGTCTCGGGCGCGACCTTTTCTTCGGACGCCATCATCTCCAACGTCCGGGCGGGAATCTCCTGTTATCTGGAATCAAAGAAGCACTAGCATCGCCTCGCACGCCTCCAGGAGGTCCTGGAACGTGGTTTCGAAGTCGCCGGTGTACCAAGGGTCGGCCACATCCCGGCCGATGCCGGTGTAGGACATCATGAGGTGGACCTTGCCTTCCGGATCCTCGGGAATGATGCGTTTCAGGAGCCGGAGGTTGGATGCGTCCATGCAGATGATGCGGTCAAAGCGGTCGTAGTCCCGCCACGTGACCTGCCGGGCGCGTTTGCCCGGATCGAAGGGAATCCCGTGCTGACGCAGGCTCCGCTGGGCCGGGGGATAGATGGAATTGCCGATTTCCTCGGTCGATACGGCCGCCGACTCGGCATACACCGCCTTGCCTTTCGCCTGGGCCAATGCCTTGAAAATGAACTCCGCCATCGGGGACCTGCAGATGTTCCCGTGGCACACGAAAAGGACCTTCATCATAGCAGGTCGCGGAACTCGTGCACACCCTTCAGCCCCTCGGTCATGAGGGCGGCGGCGACGGCGCCGGCGGCGAGGCCTTCGCGGCCGAACGCTTCGTGCGTGAAGGTGAGCTTATCGACATCGGAAGTAAAGGTAACCGTATGGATACCAGGGACTTCGCCGATGCGATAGGCCGTGATTTCCGGCTCGGTGCCGAGGTTCGCCTCCACCAGTTTCCCGAGGCTCTTGGCCGTGCCCGAGGGGGCGTCCAGCTTATGGATATGGTGCGTTTCCTCCACGGCGGGGGTGTAGCCGTTCCCCTTCAGCATGGCGCTCACGCGCTCCACGGCGGCGAACAGGGCGTTCACCCCGAGGGAAAAGTTGGACGCATAGATCAGCGGCGTTCCGGCCTCCTCGAAGGCGCGGAACACATCGGCCTCGATGTCGTTCCAGCCGGTCGTCCCCACGACGGCCGCCTTGAAATGCTTGGCGATGAATCCGTAATTGGCCTTGAAGGCGTCCGGCCAGGTAAAGTCGATGACCACGCACTCCTTCGCGACCTCCGGGTCCACGCTGCAAATGTCCTCGCTGGCCTCTGCGAGTTCGATCCCCCGCTTGGCCAGTTCCTTTTCCACCATATGGCCCATCCGGCCGTATCCGCTGATGATGACTTTCATATCGTCTTGTCGATTGATTAACTTTTGTTGTTACTCGGGAACGTTTTTGGCCTTTTTTGTGCCCTGCGCCGTGCTGCAACATGTGTGAGGGCACGTTTGGAGCCTATTCCGTTCCCAGCGCCGTGCTATAAAGCACGAGGTACTGCTCTACGGCCTTCTCCAGCTCGGCGATGAGCACGTGTTCGTCGTCGCGGTGCGCGACGGTGATGCTTCCCGGTCCGCAGATGGCCTTGTGCGTGAAGTTCTTGAGGTGCGGCGCATCGCTGCCGAACGCCACGGGCTTGGACGGCAGGCCTTCGACGGTCCAGTACGTCGCCGGCGTGTCGCCGCCGCGGGGCGTGACGGTGAGACGACCGGAAGCAGGCCCCAGGTTCGCCATCCAATTGCACACCGCCTCGTCCGAGACGAAGGTCGTCCGGAAATAAAGCCGGCAGGTCAGCTCCGGCGAGAGGATGTTCTGCGGATTGTCGCTATGCACGAGGCCGATGTTCCAGGTGGTCGCCCCCAGGATCGGGTCCATGCCGAAGTCCTTCGCTTTCAGCTTGTTCACGAAATCGACAAACAGGTCCACGGCACTCACGCCATACTGCGGATAGCCCGAATGGAAGGCCTCGCCGGTGAACTTGAGGTCGAACGACTTGGTCCCCTTGGATGCGCTCACCATGCAGTTGTCCGTCGGCTCGCCCACGACCAGGTACGAGGCCCGGAAGTCCGTCTTTGCGAACGCTTTGGCTCCCCAAGAACCGGTTTCTTCTCCCGCGAGCAGCAGCAGCCCGAAGTCCGTCTTTCCTTCCTCCGCCAGCCTCTGACAGGCCGTCACCATCGCAAACACCTGCCCCTTCGCGTCGCAGGAACCCCTTCCTTTGATGACGCTCTCCGGGAATGTTGGCTCAATGTACGGAGGAACAGTGTCCAGGTGCGAGCAGAACACGATCCGGGGCTCGCCCCAGGTAAGGAGAAGGTTCAGGGTGCCGTCGCCGACCTCATCGACCCGCAGGACAGGCCGGTTCGCTGCCGGAAACATCCCGGGAAGCGTTTCGGAGAGCCACTCGGCCACCTTCCGCTCCTTGCCCGAAGTGGAATCGATGCTCAAGAAATCGTGGAAGAAACCGAAGTCCATGGTAAAGATCTCCCCTAGCCCTTGATCAGTCCCTTCTCCAGCAGGAGCTGGGCGATCTGGACGGCGTTGGTCGCGGCGCCCTTGCGCAGGTTGTCGGCGACGCACCAGAAGTTGAGGCCGTTCTCGACGGAGAAGTCGCGGCGGATGCGGCCCACGAAAACCTCGTCCCGACCCTCGGCAAAGCGGGGCATGGGATAGACCTTGTTCTCGGGGTCGTCCTGGACGATGACGCCCGGCATGGACGCCATCAGGGCGCGCGCCTCGGAAACTTCGAAGGGACGCAGGAACTCGACATTGACACTCTCGCTGTGCCCGCCCCAGACCGGGACGCGGACGGTGGTGGCGGTGACGGCGATGGTGTCGTCCCGGAGGATCTTCCGGGTCTCGTTGACCATCTTCATCTCTTCCTTGGTGTAACCGTTCTCCAGGAAACTGTCGATATGGGGGAGGGTATTCAGGTCGATGGGATGGGGGTAGAAGTCCCCTTCGCCGCCGGCACGTTCGGTCTTGAGCTGATTCACGCCCTTCTGGCCGCTGCCGGAAACGCTCTGGTAGGTGGAAACGACGATGCGCTTGATCCCGTAGGCCTTGTGGAGCGGGGCGAGGGCCATGACCATCTGGATGGTGGAACAGTTCGGATTGGCGATGATATAGTCGTCCGGGCCCAGGACGTCGCCGTTGATTTCGGGGACGACGAGTTTCTTGGTCGGGTCCATGCGCCAGTAGGACGAATTGTCCACGACGCGGCATCCTGCGGCGGCGAAAAGGGGCGCCAGCTCGCCGGAGGCGGCTCCGCCCGCGCTGAAGATGGCGACGGCGGGCTTTTTCGCGATGGCCTCTTCCGCGCTCATGACCGTCCACTCACGGCCCTGGAACATGACTTTTTTCCCGACGGACCGGGAGGAAGCGACGGGAAGGAGCTCCGTCACGGGGAAATGACGCTCTTCGAGCACCTTCAGCATTTTGGAGCCCACCAGGCCGGTGGCTCCCACGACTGCGACTTTCATACGATTCGTTTTACAATTAACCAGCTGCAAAGATACGAAAATAGTCCGCATTTCCATTTCCTTCCCCTGCTGAAAATGCGAAACGTTTGACGGACAGCGGTTTCCTCGCCGGTCTGTGTCCTTTTGGGGACACAGACCACACCGCAAGCCGCTGATTAACAGCGCAATGACTTTGGGTCTATGTCCCCGGAGGGACATAGACCTTTGTGCAAAGTGCTGAGAATCATCGTTTTGACTCTGCGTCTATGTTCTCAAAAGGACACAGACCACACCGTAAGCGGCTGATTTACAGCGCAAT
>OCTW011389433.1_pt1 | contig 19746 bp, 14 predicted proteins | sample 1539671 | NCBI WGS metagenome assembly OCTW01 (sample SAMN02144230, study PRJEB22623) | gut metagenome | biome: sheep rumen | host: Ovis aries | place: New Zealand
CACAAAGTTTCCCGCATTGCATTCGTCAACAAGATGGACCGACCGGGCGCGGATTTTGACCGCTGTGTCAAAGAAATCCACGATATCCTTGGCGGACATCCCATCGCTTTGCAAAGACCCATCTTCGACGGCCAGACTTTCGTCGGCGTCATCGATCTGATCGAGCAGAAAGCTTACTCCTTCAGTGAAGCCGACCAGGGCGCAAGCATCGTCGAAATCCCCATTCCTGCAGATATGGCGGATGAAGCTGCATCCGGCCGTGAACAGCTCATCGAAAAACTCGCAGACGAAGACGACGAAATCGCAGAAGCCTATCTCAATGGCGATGAAATCTCCAATGAAGCCATCAAGGCTGCGCTTCGCCGTGCGACGATTGCACTCAAGGCAGTTCCCGTCTTTTGTGGTTCCGGCCTCAAAAATAAAGGCATCCAGCCGCTCATGGACGGCGTCGTCGACTATCTGCCTGCTCCCGGCGATTTGCCGCCACTCGAAGGCACCGATTTTAAAGGCCGTCCCATCCAACATTCACGCGACGAATCCGCCCCATTCTGTGGCCTCATCTTCAAAATCCAGCAGATCGAAGCCAAAAAACTCGCCTTTGTACGCATCTATTCTGGTGTTCTCAAAGAAGGCGACTCCATCTTGAATGCGACGCAAAATCAATCCTTCAAAATCAAGCACATCTTCAGGCTGTATGCCAACCGCGTCGATCGCGTCGAATCTGCCGGTGCCGGATCGCTCGTAGCCATGGTCAAAACCAAAGGCATGACGACCGGCGATACCCTGTGCGATCCATCCCATCAGATTTTACTCGAAAAAATCGAAGCCAACGATCCGGTCATGTCTATCTCGATTGAGCCCGAATCCATCAAAGACAAGGACAAACTCGTCGAGGCACTCAACACCATCCACGAAGAAGATCCGACCATCATCTTCGAGGAAGATAAAGAAACTGGCGAGTTGATCTTACGCGGCATGGGCGAACTGCACCTCGAAATTGCATGTGAAAGGCTCAAGCGCGAATTTAATGTCCTCGTGCGCAAAGGCAATCCCAATGTCGTCTGTAAGGAAGCGCTCCTCGACTCCACCTGCGAAACATCGACCTTTGAACGCGAACATGAAGGCGAAACCTTGTTTGGACAAGTTTCCGTCGAAGTCTCCCCGCTCGAACGCGATGCCGGCATTGTATGCAAACTCGATTTGCCCGAGGATCATCCATACATCCGCCCCGAAACAGCCGATGCCATCGTGGGCGCTGCACGCGATGCCATGCTCTATGGCCCCAACGGATTTGAAATGGTCGATGCACAAGTGCGCGTCACGGCCATTGCCACCGATGCCAAAGGCGGCGTCAACCTCGTCGGGTCGCGCATTGCCGCCGGCGATGCCGTCCGAAATGCCTATAAAAAAGTGGGTACACGCATTCTCGAACCCCTCATGAGCGTCGATATCATTGCTGCAGACGAAAACATCGGCGATCTCATTTCGGATCTCACCGTTCGCAAAGGCATCGTCGAAAATCTCGACAATGACCCGCTCCGCAGCGTCATTCATGCCATCGTGCCGCTGCGAAACATGTTCGGCTATTCCATGAAACTGCGCACCATTACCCACGGACGCGGCAATTTCTCAATGCATTTCTTACGATTTGACTCGATTTAATGCGTAATGCGTAATGCGTAATGCGTAATTGAATGTGCAAAACGATAGTAAGAGTCTGAAGCTAAAGATGTGCACAAATCTTGTGATAGTTTTAATATACAAACTGATTTGCTCAGGCCTAACGGCCTTCGCAGCTTTAATGAGCAAATTTAATTTGAAATATAATCGATAGAATACCAAAGACTTTAAAGTGACTCTTTTTAGAGAGAACCTTGAGAATACCATAATAATTGCGCATTGCGAATTGCGCATTGCGAATTGAAAATGCAGGGACGCATGCGGAACAGCTTGATTTTCACATTTCTGATACTCATCCTGGGGCTATGTTTCATGCCTGATGCCCAGGCTCTGCCCCGCAACTTCCGAAATGTAGACACCTTCTTTATTGGCGCGATGCCCGACGAAGACGATCTCGCCGAATTCAAAACGCTCGGCATATCGACGATCATCAGCCTGCACAAGCTCCCGCCCGAAGTCCAAAAACGCGCCAAAAAACTTGGCATGAAGCTCTACAGTTTTCCAATGCGAACGCGCCTTCTGCGCGTCGACGAAATCATGCAAATCCTGCGTGAAGCACCGCGCAATTCTGTCTACATGCATTGTCTTCATGGTGCCGACAGAACCGGTGCCGTCACAGCCTACTGGCTTTATACCGAACACCATATCGCCCCCTTTACGGCCCTCGTCAGTGTCGTCTCCCCGTCAGAACTCCATCTCAAAGGCCTGCTCCAATTGGGAAATGAGTACGGTGTTTGCCTCTATAACGTGCCCAAATCATGGGTTGGCCGTTATTCGGGCGCACGAAACGGCGGCCTCGAAGGCCTCAAAATATGCGGCGACGAATGGTACACGCGCCTGGCACGCAACTTTTTGACGGTCACCATCGGAGAACCGCTCAACCTTCAGAACGACCGTTTCTGGAAAAAATATAATCATGAAGATTAGCGCGAGCTTTGGCCTTGCGGCCAATACGCTCTGCGCGCCTGGCTATCGGCCTTGCGGCCAATACGCCAGGCTTTTTTATAAATTCGACCCACCCGGCGGATGGCACCAATGCTTAAGTTTGGGCAAATGTCCAACGGCAATCGCATCCTCACCAAAGCGCGTGCGTATCTTCTGAACAGCACCATCAATCTGCGCATAAGACTGATTTTTCCTGCTTTGTTCCGGCACACCAAAAAGCGACAATTGATGCGGTTCATCGGGCGTATGCAGATCAAACAAGCGAATGCCGATTGCACGAATGGCCTGTTCCCAATCGTAATTCTGTGCCAAAAGCATCAGGCTGTAATCGGCAATCATCCGACTCGCTGAAAGACCGAAATCCAATGACATCTGAAACTGCTGAAATGTCAGGTCCATCCGACGGACATACACCTGAATCCCAAATCCCATCAGATTTTCTTCCTGAAGTCCCATGGCAATATGTTCTGAAAGCATGAGAATCGTCGGCCAAAGATCTACAATAGAACTGACATCCCGGGCCAGTGTCGTGCCATGCCCAAGGGATTGGCGCATAGGCTGTTCATAGGGGGCCAAAACCGGCGAATCATCCCTCCCATTGGCATATACCCAAAGCTTCAGGCCATTCTTTCCCAATAAATTGCGGATAAACATGGGCGTGACACTGGCGAGTTGACCTATCGTAAAAATACCTGAACGCCACAGTTTCTGGACTGTCGAACGCCCTGCATAAAGCAGTGAAGACACGGGCAAAGGCCATATCTGCTCCCGAAAATGCTCCGGTTCGATGAGCGTGACAGCATCGGGTTTTCGGAGATCGGAACCAAGCTTGGCAAAAATTTTGTTAAAACTGACCCCAATGGAGACCGTCACACCAAAGATACGCTTGATATCCAGACGAATTTTTTCTGCTAAAGGTAAATAGCAGCTACATTCCCCCAACTGACGCGTCGTTACATCGAGCCAGCATTCATCCAAACCATAAGGCTCGACGCGCTCGGTATACTGCTTATAGTACTGACGAATGCCCCGCGAATACTGCTCATAGACTTCAAAATGGGGACGTACAAATTGAATCCGTGGGCATTTTTGCCTGGCACGCCACAAAGGATCGCCGGTTTTGACGCCACATTGCTTTGCCGATTCTGATTTTGCCAGCACAATCCCACGTCGTTCGTTCGGATCACCTGCAACAGCAATGGGGAATCGGCGCAATTCAGGATGAATTGCCATTTCGATACTGGCAAAACAATTATTGATGTCACAATGAAAAATGGCTCGCATTGAATCAACTCATATCGACGGCATTGTGTTTATCCATCCATTCCGGCAAACGCAACACCTAAACATGATCACACTGCCATTATTTTCATGTTTTTAAAATAGTGAACGTTCGGTATCATTTATACAGCCCATGTTATACTCGAAAGGACTTAGGGGGGAGTCACTACAGGCAGAAGGCAGACGGCATCAGAAATATTTTTTGGGGAATGGTATGATTTCTAAACACACACATCGCGTGGTGTCTTAGCCACTTCTGCCTCATGCCTCACACCTCATGCCTTGTAAGGGTTCATTCTCTAAGCTTCAGAAAAGCATACGGGCGGAACAGTAACTTGACCATTTAGACAGGCTATGTCATCCTATTATTCAGTGTTTTGGAGTTAGAACTTTGAATGGTCAATTCCTTCTCCAAGCTCTAAACCGGAATAGAGAGAATGGTCGGTAAAATATCCGCACGCGTTTAACAGTGCCTCATTTTAAACACAATCAGGAGAAAACACTTAATATGTATATTATGTTGTCATTGACTTTATTGCTCATCCCAACGATTATGATTATTATGGGCAAAGTGATGAAAAACCATCATCCTAAAGAAATCAATCCTATCTTTGGATATCGCACTTCATCTTCAATGAAAAATATCGATACATGGAAATTTGCCAATCAACTGGCTGGGCAGACTTGGTTTAAATGGGGCTGGATCACACTCATCCCGACAGTGATTTGCATTGTCTGGCTGTACGAAAAGAATATAGCAACCATGGGAATTGTAGCAACTGCAGGTGTATTCCTGCAAATTATTCCGCTGTGTGCGGTTATCGTTCCTGTCGAAAGAGCATTGAAGCGTGAATTTGATGATGAGGGAAAGCGTCGGGATACGACAAAACAGAAAGATGATAATGAGTAGCATTATCAAAGCACAATAAATCGCATCAAAGAAGTGGTCATCACTCAACATCCCGATAACCGGCAGTTACCAAAGTACCCATTATACAGCGGATGCAAGACAAACATTTTCGGGGGGCATACATATATATTCTGAATGTACATACTTTCTTCTGTTTCGATATAAAGTACCATAACGTGAATAGAATGCAGTTTTTTTGTGTGTATTTTCAGAATGAATATAAAACCTTTTTGAAGGTTTTAAAGAATAGGAAGTGAGAAGATGTTCGAAAGGTTTTCCCATAAAAACGAGTTGATATATCAGTGTAATATGGAGAGCCAATTTTCTCATTTTTCTAACTGGAATGTTTAACAGTTTGGCGGTTTCAATCACAGAATGATGGTTTGCCAATTTTATGAGAATCTCCTTTTCCAGGCAATCGGGCAGCATCGATATAAACCATCGAATTTCCATATAATGATATAATTTATCGCATTCTTCATAGGAAATATTGTAATGATTATTTTCAATCAATTGTTCAATTTTTGAGGGTTCAAATAAGACTTCGTGCGGAATTGCATCTCCGATTGCCGGAGAATATGTTTTTTTCATTTTTCGGGTAATACCAATCATTTGAAAAGCCCCGGAGAGCGTAGTCAAATAACAGTATCTCGATATATATGCAAAGAATGCCGGACTATCGGAATCGCCGCGATCTACAGATATGATCACACCTTCAAAACCATATCCGATAAGATCTTGGAAAGAGAGGGAAGGAAATCGGCGCATCATGCGATAGGCGCATGTACAACATATTCGGTACAAGCGATCATAATTTTCAATGATAAACTGATTGCGCGCTGAAACAGAATCCATAACGCCTCCATGGCAGTCAGCATCATCCGATGCAAAGTTAAAAGAAGATCACACTTTTACAAAACCTACCCCAGAATCATACAGCGACTGTGACATAGGGACAAAACACCCCTATGTATTTAATAGTTCTCAACTTTTTCGACTTCTAACAACAAACGAAAGTAAATAAACGTATCGATCACAAGTACGCAAAAAAAACGCAATTTATGGTTGCAATTGTAACATAAAGAAATTGTTTAACTTTGTCTAGCATTTTTTTGAAAAAAAAACGACAGTAAATGGTCAGCCAGAACGCTGAATCGTTACCTCAGGATAACACCAGCGATAACCGTAAGACAGCTTATCAGACAGAAAGGCGTTAGCCTTCACTATAATGATGCCATCGAGAATGCCATTGTTACATTTTTTTTTTGCATGACCAACGCATGGGTGTACCGACCCTCAAGCTCGAAAAGCTCAAGAATTGGAGAGCATGTCCAAACACGCATCCTTTAAGACCTGATATACCAACAGCGCGTTGTGGTGATCCGCAAGTGCATGCATATGAGCTTCGACGGTGATAAAATCACGACGTTTGAGAGGGCCTGTGAGGGCTTCACATGGGTTGGACTTTAAAATCGAGCGCAGCAATTGCTGACACATCAGGACAGCAGATTCGACAGCCTGCTCGCGAGAGAAGCCGCATTCTTCAAATAATTTTGCTGAGATATCGATGAGGGCTCCAGGATAATTCGCCGAAAAAACAGCTGCGGCATGATAAAGGATCTTTTTATCCGGCTGGATTTGAACTGCTTTTGCTTGAAGTCGGGTGGCCAAAGTATGGCAAATTTTGAGCGCAACCTCATCCCCTTCATAGGCATGAACAATGCCCTCATAGGCATGTACACAATCAGAATCAGAAACATCACAAAGCGGACAGGCCATAAGGGGATGAAACGAAGCACAAGAATGATTGGGCAGATGTTTTTTTAAAATGGAACTTGGCAATAACCCGCTCGTATGCAGTACGACAACGGACTTTGGCAAAATTTCGCTCAAAGCCTGTGCAACAGGTTCGATTTCAGCATCCTTCACCGTGATCCACAGAAGTTCAACATCCGAGTAATCAGGTGAGCAGATATGCTCATAAACAGGAACTTTAAACATTTCCTCAAATTGAGCACGTGCCTGTGGTGAGATATCGACAGCCCAGAGAAGGGAATCGCGCATAGATCGGGCAAGATGGGCCTGCGTGAATCCCATTCGACCGGTACCGATAATGGCTATATTCATGAGATCATCCTAAAACGACGGCGCCAGGCTCAAGCTTATTGACGCTCAGGCAATGGACAAAATAAAAAGTTCTGTTTAACGAGCGTAGATTTATTGTTCGTAAAAAATCAATTCTGGCTTAGCGCTTAGAGACAGAAGCTTAGAGAAAGAGATCGCCGCTCAAAACTCCAAGATCAAAGTTCCAATCAATGAAAAGCTGAGATCTGAAGACAAATGCATATCCACCGAGGTTAAACAGAGCCAATAAAAAAGACGCCCGAAGGCGTCTTTTTTATAAGATAAGCAATGATTAGGCTAGTGACTTGTTCTTGATAGTTCAAGCGTCGTCCAGTAACCATAACCACGATTGACAGAAGCAACCGTATAGGTATGGGTTACCTTTTGGACATAATAATTGCCGTCATATTCGGTACCGACATCTTCGAGAGCAACCACTGTAGCAGCCCGGACATTACCATTGCCTTCGATTTTGACTCTTGCATCGACGAATTCGTCAGCCATCAAATCGAGTTTTGCCTGAGCCAACAGCTGAGCTTCTTCCGTGCTATAAACGTTTTCGCAGCTAATCTGCATCGTCGTGTCGGGATTGTTCTTGGCAGCAGCCGTACCAGCATCCGCAAAACCGCCCATGGCATCGACCTGATCTGCAGAAGCGATGATAGGCTCAGCAGATTTAGGATCGTAGGAACGAACGACGACTTTCTTTACGGAATTCGCGGTATTAGGCATAATATCGCAATTTTCCATAATCAGGCAGGAATCGGATTTAGCGACATTGGATGAAAGACGATGTGAAGGCTCGGCATGACGGTTTGGTTTTTTGAAAATAACCGTCTGGTCTTCAGCGCGAACGTGGTAACCAATACGTTTTCCGCGTTCCATCAAAAAAGCGAGGTTTGTGATATTATTCTGAGAGACATAGGGATTAATCAATCCACAATCCTCAGTATCCATACGCAAGCCAGCCTTTCCGACGATTTCGGTTGCAAGATCAGCATCCTTGATGGTTTCCCAGGAATTGCGTTTTCTGCCGCGCGTCAGACGATGAAGGTAATCTTCGCCGCTGACGACCAGTTTTAAGTAAGAATTTTTGGCATGTTCAGTTTTTACGCTTGTCACGATGCCTTCGATCACCTTGGCAGTCCCTGTTTCAGCAAAACCTAATGCAATTTCGCAGGATGCACCTTCGACAATGGAGTTGGCATCGGCCAAAAGCCGGTCATTATCAACGAGCTCAACTTTGAAAGAGCTCACGCCATTGGACACGCGTTCAACGTCAATTTTATGGACAGCTTTTTTTAATTTACTATCGGAGAAATCAATACCACCGATGTTAAGTTTGAAAATTGGAACCTTTACCCCAGCCATAAAAACCTCCTAAAAAGTTGAGGGGTTAAGAAATGTGAGTGATAAACACACGACTAACCCTCGTCACCCCCTTCTTCATCCTTACTCCATGACCCTGTCTCGGAGGCTCCGGAAACTTTGATTGTCGAAGGCCAGGTTGATTTATCGGCAGGGTCACCACCCGCAGCAACAATTGCCTGTTGATAGGCAGCATTATTCGAAACATCCGCTACAGAAAGACTGGATGTATCAACTGTAGATTCGCTGGCTGAGAATTGTGTTGTCGTTGTGGATTTAGCCTTCAACTCACCATTCTCATCGCGTTCATAAGTTGTGATTTTGCTTTGAACGGAATCAGCCTGTTTAATTTGAACGGTAATGCTGGCACGGACAGGGACAGAATCTTTAAACATCGTGTATTTGACTGATGCAGATTCGATGACACCGATAAAATCATTACCATGGAAAGCAGGATTTACGCCGCCCCACACCAATTTAACCATGGGAGGACGGGGTTTTTTGTCATGATCAATGATATTGCACATTGCCAGAACATTGGATGCTTCGACACGAACATCCTCACCGGATTCATAATGGTCGAAGAAGAGCTCAACGCTGATCGAAATGGCCTGTCCCTGTGTAAAGTACACAGTGGGATAATCCATGCCACTGCCTTCTTCATCCTGCCACTGGACACTCTTAGAGAAGCTAATTTCTTTTGGGTTGTACTGAGCAGTAACACCTTTCAAACCACCCTCAAGAGGAATAATTGTGACCTTATTATAATTCGTGCTCATTATTCTGATCTCCTACGCTGTTGCTCATCATTGAGACTTTCTTCGATCTTACGGAAAACTTGTTCGGCGATAAACTCAAGATCCTCATCTGTAATTTCGTCAGAGGTGCTGGGCTTATCAGCTGCTTTACTAATACTGGAAGATGCACCGGGTGTCGTGGATGTGTCGCTGCCACCACTGAAGAGGGGCGCGGTTCCGGTTGACTGATTCTGGAGCAGATTGGGGCTGACATATTGTTTGTTCGCAAATCGCGACACGCCTTGAACAGGACTGGCCCCAATTTTGGCAAGCGCCTCGCGAAGTTCGCGAGCTTCAGCCATACGTGTCGCCCTGGTATCTCTCTGACGCCACTTAGGAAGACCCTTATTGCCCAATGAGCTGGATGCAGGGAGCGCCTCAAGAAGGACACGGACCGTATCATCAGAAGAGAAAACACCTACATTACGCTCACTCATCGATTCGACATAGTCGAGCATGGAATCTATACGGCCCAACAACTGCTGGGAATTGTGTTCATCATGCGATGAGCTGACGCCAGAGTTCGACACGGATGAATTGGCCCGAAGTTGATTGGAAACCCAGGCATAAGAAGCATTACCGGAAAGCTCGGAAGATGGAACGCTCTCTGTTCTGGAAATGAGTTCATTCACGAACGATTCGTCGGAATCGGAAGTTTGAGCTGTCACATCACGGCGGGCTTGTGCAACAGCCGCAGACGCTGACTGAGCTGCTGGGGCAGAAGCACTCACAAACGTGGGCGTAACACCCATAATATCCGCAAAACTCTGAGTACTGAAGCCGACCTGACTATGAGCACTCATCGCACCTGCCTTCGCAAGTGTTTCAACATAGGACTGACGCAATGCTTTCAGTGTACGTTTTTCACCCTGGGCATCGAGCAATGATGCATAACCTGCAAAGAGCGTATTATTGGCATCCATCGCAGCCGGCATGCTGACGGCAGCGGAATTCATGGCCGGTTTAGCAACCATTTGGACAAAGGCATTTGCCGACATATCAAAATCAACGCCACCAACATTCAAACGGAAACGTTCACCTTCGGCTGCATGCTCTGATGAACGGGTCGATTGAATACCAAATCTTGCGAGAATAGCCTGAACGGCTTCGCGGCCACGTTGTGACTGAATTTCCGGAGCAGCAGATGTAGAAACGCTCTCTGTACCGGAAACCGGATTGGAGGTATTGGCACCAGCAATCAGAGGCATAAAGGTATCAGCACCCGAGATGGTACCTTCGCCAGCCAATTTCGTCATATCCATTGCAGCAGTCACAGACGACAGCTGGGGCAGACGTGCATTTACAGGCTGGTAGCTCTCCACCGTATTGTTGCGAAGTGCAAATGACTGGCTCACATTGCGGTTAGGCTGGACGCCAACAGAAACCTTCACATGCTCCCCATCCTCACTTACACTGTAAGTCTGGATTGAAGCCGCAGGACTGGAAGCAAATTTCTGTTCAGAAACAAGTTTGGTAAGCGAAGAAACCAGAGACTGAACACTTTCGGCACGACCATTGGCGATGTCACTAGCATGAAGCTCTGCTGCCTTGCGGACACCAAGCATGGAGGTCAAATCGCTCACAGAACTCTGCGAAGGATACTGTTCGGCCTGACGCACCCATTCGAGCGATGAAGGTACGACCTCATCATAACCAATGCTCATTTCTGTATGGCTCATCGAAGAAATGATATCTTCTGCTTTTGAAGCTTCAGATGCATAACGGGTCACATTCTCGCTATTCACCGGCGCAACAAGAGAAAGCATTCTTTCGAGGCGATTCTCAGAAATGCTCGACGCAAGTGCCTCAGATTTAGTCGTCGCAATTTCGGATCGAAGTCTGGCGACGGTACTGAGTGTGCCGCCAAGCGCGGTTAAATAATCGCTGTGAATACGGATATTGTCCATAGCTACCGCAGGCGATGCCGAGACAGATCCCGTACGGCTTGCGTTGCGCAGGCTGTCAGAAATCCTTACCGTATTTTCAATCAGCCTGACCTGTCGGGCCACTTGCTCAAGATGAGCCTGGCTGCGCTGAATGGATTCAACCGTTTTGGCCAGTTGTGCCTGAGCGTCGCTGGTCATATGGGGAGCAAGCGCTTTCTGAGCCTGAATCAGCGATTCAATGTTCGCCGTGGCCATGGCATTGTCGAGAATCTTCTGTTCCGCTTCGGCCATCGCTGCACGCGCAGACTGCTGCTGACGAATGAAATTCTGGGCCTGCTGCTGGGCCTCGTTCTTTGCGTTGGTCAAAGATGCCTGCAAAGACTGAATCTGTGCCAGATTGGAACGAATAGCATTGCCGGCCGGCAGCGTTTGCGCTGAAGCAGCAGCTGCACTTTCCGTTTCTGTTGCGGAGACAAAAGTACCCTCTGTCTCGGTCGCGACATCATCATAACCATGCATCACAACCGACGAAGCTGCAATTTGAGCAAAATCGTCGAGACGTGCACAGATGGATTCAATTACCGAAGATGCACGCGCAGAGCTCGAGGCATTCGCCTGGGTACCAGTCGCAACCAGCTGACGAATGTCAGAAACAAAGCTGTCAACACCGGAACCCGAAATGCCGGAACGGGCGAGGTCTTTAACCAGATTATCGACCGAAGATTCAATCTTGGAGGCAAGATTGCCCAGAATACGCGTATTGCCAATCTGAGCGAAAACATCATGCAGATTGCGATTGTCAGCGCCACCAGCGGATTTCGAAGCCGAAACTGTCTGGATGGCTTTCTCCGTACTCACGGCACGCTGTGCCTGAGATGAGGCAGAAACGATGGACTGGACCAAACTCTGAGGAATGATCCCGACATTGCTGAGTTCAACAGCACTTTCAACAACGTCGCGCAACAAAACGCGATCAATGTCATCCGAAACACCCTGCAAACGCTCAAATCTATCGGCTGCACGGCTCCAGCGAACCGTCGCGGCACTCTCGCCCTCAACGTCAACACGGCTGGATACGGCCTGATTGAACTCGCTCAGACGCTGGCTCAGTGTTGCAAAGGATTTTTTAAAGGATTCAGCCAAATCACCCTTGACCGTGCTGTCTGCAAACGTCATGGCACGCTGCGAAATCAGGGCAGACCCCATTCTGCTTTCGTTGGCTGCCCGGACCATGCTTTCCATGCGGCTGGCAACCGCAAGTGCGTCATGAGAAATCTCTTCAGCCAAAACACGATGCGCATAGGCTTTGCTTGCGCGGCGAAGCGCTGCAGCCTCTTCCGACTGTATCGCACCCGCTTTTTCAAGACCGTCCAGAGCAGAAAGCATCTCGCGCATGCTCGATGCATTGCTGTCCGAATGGCTGCCAATTGTGCTCAATGAACGCGTCCAGCGATCAGTCAGCGACTGAACTTCAGAATTGTTCTGCATTTCTGAACGGTTGATCTGGGCAGACACCATGGCGGCTTTGTCCGCGATATGCGACGCAAATGCCTGACGCGTATTGGTCGCAAGAATCTTCTCAACTGCCGAAATTGCATTGGAATTATAAGTATTGCCAAAATGTTTTTCTGCCGCCATGCTGAGCGTTTTGCTCAACGTTTCTGCGACTTCTTTCGCATTCACGAAGGTCACGCTGTTGCCTTCACGATGCGCCTCGGATGACTTCTTGAGATCCTCAACAAAAGCACGCTTCGCGGCCTGAGGCATCGACTGAAGCATCGAAGGTTTGATGCCGGAATTGCGCAATGCCGCCACACGGGCACGAACAGCTTCCGGAGTCACGGCAGAAACCTGCTGGGACTTGCTCTGCGTGGCATTCGTCCGTTTGGACACGCCCTTGGACGAGGACGCTTCTTCTTCATCATCCTCATCAAACAACATCAATAATGCCGCATCCAGCCAGTACTGCCAGTCCCCCAAATCCGTCGCGCTGCGGGGACCATTCAATCCGGACATCCCTTCAAGTAAATGGTCTGATAAACTCGTCGCATTCAGACCAAGGCGCTCACTGTCTATCTTGGGCATCACACTTGACACACCGCCCATCAGGCGTGCAGCAAATGAATCCGCCCTGTCTATCACTTCATACGACTGTTCCGAGACTCCCTCCATCGAGTCCAGACCCAAACTCGCCAGGGTCACTCTCCGGAACAGGTTCCCCATCGTTCCGTCGTCTATTGTAAGATGCCTATCGTTTGACATCGCTCATCTCCACTTGCTGTGACCGTCTCCGGTGCTTCGTTGATACACACCCCTTATGGGTATGCACGAGGGTTTGCTGGCTTGATTACTATGGTTTATTTTACCGTCAGACCTTCGTGGGCAAGCTCTAATGTCTCTGTCGCTATAGAATCCTGCATGACATTGAGTGAAGGACCGTCCCATTTCACTGGAACGGCATCCTTGAGTTCATACTTCATCCCCTCATTTCCGCTCTCATCCAGAGAAATAATCGTTACCGTACCGATTCTGAGCTTGTCTATTTCACCATTGATTGCGGGCAAAATATACATGTATAAACCGCCCGCATCACATAGACCTCTCTTCAGCGTCACATTCGAATACGACACACCTTCAATCAATTTGTGCGTCGATGTGTTCAATCCGCCCTCCGCCAAATCGGTCACATTCACCTGAACCGAAAGGCCACTTACTTCCTGAAACAAGCCCAATTCTTTTCCATCAATCAGGACTTTGAATCCAAACGCATTCACTGGAATATTAGCCATTTTTTCCTCCAATCATGTTTTCGATGCCATCCGCATCGTTCGTAAAAGCCTGGGTGATATCCCCCTTCTTTTCCAAAAGGGCGACACATGCAATATAAAATCCAATTCGGAATTTTTCTGATACCCCCAAAAAACAGCGCAAACACTTGCTATTTCAAATCGAAACGATGCACCTCGCACAAACTGACCACTTTTGTCACAGGGGTACCAAAACCCCACCCTACCCCCCTGAGGTGCTTTTTATCCCCAACGACCTCACACACCAACCCCCTGCTCCTCAAGCTTATGCTCAAAGCTGATAACAAGGTATTCCATCGGTTTGCCCAGCGCGATGCCCACATCGATCTTCAACACACCCATGTCGTTGTCTTCATCCTCGTTGTTCGTTTTGTCACATGTGACAAAAAAGGCATCGTCCTGAACTTTGCCCGGAAAATAGCCCGCAGCCCAAAGCTTGCCCAGAAAAACCACAAGCATGTCCCGCACACGATGCTGCAAATCGGGATTGTTGACTTCAAACACCACCCACTGCGTATTCTCATAGATCGCACGACGGACTGCACTAAAGACGCGCCTGCTCATCAGGTAACGCCATTCCGGTGTATTGGTCAGCGAACGCACACCCCAGGGACGAATCCCGCGCTGCGACGATGTCCTAAAACAGTTCACACCCTTGTTGTTCAGTTCCGTCAGCTGGCCCTCCGTCATGTTCGTATGCAGGCCGATAATTCCTTCGATGGGAATATTCGCTGGCGCACGGAACACTCCCTCCGTATGGTCACATTTGGCATAAAGGCCAGCCATAAACCCACACGATGGCACCGCCGCAGGCTCGTTCGTCTTCTCATCGCGGATCAGCAGCCACGGGTAATAGATGGCACCAAACGATGACTCAAATTTCGAGCGATAGTCATGCGCCTGCTCGACCTTCAAATCACGGGGCATATCCAGAATCGCAAAACGATCCCCCTGGCGCTCGCAATGGTTGATCATCGCAAGCTGAACCCCCAGCATGTCGTGCATCCCCTGAAACGCAGGACAGTGATCCAGACAGTATTGCAAATCCGGAATGCACACCAGGTCGATCTCTTCATTCGACTCCAAGGCCCCCAGACCATAGCGTGCACCAGGACCGTTGTTGTAGCCGATAATATCCTCCGGCGTGATCCCATCCAGACCATCACGACCGCCACGCAGGCTCAGCTCATCTGTCTCATCCGGATAATTCTCGTAATCGCCATTCGATAAAATGTTCACACGGATGTACTCCGATTCCTGCGCCACGACGCGCGATATGTTGCGCGCCGACCAGCGCCCGAGAGACAGATTGTTGAACTTTTCGACAACCTTGCGATACTTCACCGTCAAATTAAAATCGACACTGTCTATGTACGTCGGAGACGCCGAACGAAAACTGATGTCAAGCGGATCGCGCCAGTACACCTCATTCCCGCGTATGCGCTCTACCGTCACATACCGCGACTGAACATTGTCTGAAATCTTCAGCATCATGCCGCGCTCAATGCCGCGCGTCGACTGAACCGTCAGCATGTGCGATCCCTGCGCAAGGTCGAGCGTGATAAAGGTATGAACACGCGGCTCCTCCGGATACGATATCTGAATGTTGATCAGGTTCCCCCAACTGCCCTCGCTCGAGGCTAAAATCTCGAGCGTCGGATAACCCGACTTGTCGAGAAGCTCATAACGCGCCCTGCGCGCAAGCTCCGCCTGACCATTCCGAAATACATGCGCAACGCGAATCACCTGACAACGCGTGCCGCCATTCATAAAGAATCCCCACACACTCGCGTACAGATAACTGCCCTTGACAGGTTCTCCAAAATATCTCAAAAATTGCTGAACACTCTCTATCACCACCGGCTCATTCAGCGGCCCGCGGTTCGCAACTCCTATAAACGCGGGAACCCCCGTCTCACCGAGCGATACACCGCGCTCAATTTTCGGATTATCTTCGAAATAGACACCTGGCAGTCTGTTGTTCGGCATTTCTTACTCCAATGCTCGCTATTGTCCCCGATACTCCCTCAAATACAGACAAAAACACCTCTGCCTGCATCCATAACCATTCCCCATTGGCAAAGATTTACCCCAGTGCATGCCGGCATGCACCGCACGCCGACATCCAGCCCCTCAACAATTTTCTCTCACGCGCATTAGCCGGCACGGCTCTCGTTGATTTCCTTGTTGATCTCGGAAATCTCACGAATCCACACCTGCCGTTCCTTGTGTTCCATGTTGAGGATGTCGTCTATCGCCCAATGGAAATGATAAGCGATATACGCTACCTCCTGATACAGCTTATCCAGGGGGTAGCTTAATACCCCCCCAGGCCTGTCCCCATGTCCACTTCAAATTCATGCTTGCATGCCGGACACGTCACCTTGATCGCCGCACTGCCTTCCTCATTGATCTTGCGGTAAAATTCCTGAAGATACGCCAGGTCCGAACTAAACAGCTCTTCAATAATGTTGGGCGTGATCATGCGAAGTGAGCCAAGTTTGACAATGACACGGCTCAAAAGAATGATGACCAGATAGGCACGGTTTGCCTGAACACGATAGTCCTGGAGCGGCGCAATCTCATCCTTTGCTGTCGCAAGACGCATCACGCCTTCTCTATGAAGATTGCCGTCCTTGTCGACATAACCTTTTGGAAGTGTAAACTGAAACTCAGTCTGAAATGCCATTGTCTTTCCCCTAATCAAATCCCGCTTCTGTGCGGTTGCGTTCAAAAAACGGACACTATGCCCGCATACATACTCCTAATCTATTACGAGTTGGGTACATTGTAAATTTAAAATGAGTTTTTGTTTCGGGACTGCCTGCGCTTTTTGGCACGAAGGCCAAATACGCGCAGGCGCCGTCGCTATGGACGCTGTGCGCCATACGCGACGGCATCGCATGACAGGACAGGCTCATCCTCTGTGAATGCGCTTGGTCCCAAAGATGACATCATTGCATTGCTTCGAGCGTAACCGTTCAACCCTCCAAAGCACAAGCGATGCAATAATTTAGCTATCGGAACAAGCCATATCCACGGTAGTTAAACACAGCCAAACAAAAAGTGGGTGCGTATCCGGGCAACGCCCCGGATAGCACCCACCGCGCAGGCGTATGGCGCCCAAAAGGCGCCATAGCACGCGTCACAAATTTTCAAGAATACGACGGTGCGCCTCTTCCACAGGCACTCGCGAATCAATCACGCACATACCGCCATCATCCCGCAAAAAATCGTACGCGCGCCAGCGCAGGTAACGCGTCCGGTCATCATCAGGAAATGGTTCATTTTTGGCTTCCGCCCGTTCTTTGACCGTCTCATAGTCGAGCCACAAAAGAAACGAAACGTCCGGCTTTGGAAACAACACCGACATCATCTCAAAAACGGTTTCCGGCCAAAACATTTCCGGATACTTAAAGACGATATCAAGCCTGCCGTCGCAAACGTAACGGTCGCAGATGACGACATCATATTTCCGGGCAAGAAGACGCAGCTTCAGCGCATACTGCAACGCCGAATCCAAAAGCGCAGTCACCATCCACACCGGCGGAATAATCCGCTTGCCCGAGTCATTCATCCCGCCCGCAGCCGCATCACTTGCCGAATTCCCCGGGTTCCCCGACAAATGCCGTTTCAAACCACGCACACCGCCATACACATTGCGGACCCATGACTTGCAGCATTCCAGCTCACGGGAATAGCCAGGACGGTACCAAAAAACGGTGCAGGTCATGCCCCGCGACAGATAATACTGCCGGAGTAGTTCGATTTGGGTTGACTTGCCGGCACAATCGACCCCCGAAAACGCGATAATCATGTGATACACTCTAAAAAACTGTTGAACGAGTATGGCTATTTTAAACAGAACCTGGCGTAAACTTACCCTGTGTAAAGACGTTCCATGGAACGTCTCTTGTATCCTATCTCCCCCCGACACTACCCAACCCCCATGTCAAGGCATTCCGTGGAACGTCTCTTGTACCCCATCTGCGCCCCGGCACAAACGGCAAAATAAAACCCACCAAAAAAGGTGGGTCAGAAAGAATCAGCCGCGTTTGGGAAGTGGCGGAGGATTGCCGGCTTTGGCCTTGCGTGCCTCATGCTCTTTTAATGGCATCGCCTCAATATCACCGCGTGCCGTAAAGCCGATAATGACAAAGAGCTCTGCCACACCGGACTCCTCAAGTTTTTTGAGCTCGGTCAAATGCGCTTTTGTCACACCCCTGAGCGCAAAATCTTTCCCACCGATGGCTTCGATTATTTTTTTGGCAGCATCGCAGTCATTAAAAAGCATCAATTTCGATCCCTGGCCCCACAAAGTGCCATCGGTCTTGCCATCCGCGTCGACTTTCATGATCGCATGGTAAGGCTCGCCAGGCGCATCCGCATCGGGACAGCAGAGCGAAAAATCGATCCCCAGTGCATCATTTTCCATTTCTTCTGACATGAACTACCTCATTTTCCTTTGTTAAACGTTGTGCCGCAAGCGGCTATGCTGCGCATCTATATATAATGTAATAATCGGTGAGTAAAACGGCTAATCCGGGAGAACAATATCGGATACCGTAGTCTCCGGTGCGGCTTTTTTGCCGCCTTTCTTGCCCTTTTTGGCCGGTTTGCTTTCCTGGGTCGTGATCATAATCGCCTTGTTGGCCGTCACGCCTTCTTTTACTTCGGGTGCCTTGGCCACCTTTGCCTGTTGAACCACAACTTCCCTCAGCTGTACGGCAACCGAAAAATTCTCTGCCATGCTCACGGTTTTGCGGGCAATTTCATACCCATCGTGCACAATGACGATGTTCGAAGATTTATTTTCCTTGGGAAATTTGTACTGCTCAATCGGCGTCGTCCCCAAAAAGACACCATCCCGGTAGACATCCGCTCCCGATGGCGTCGTGAACAGGCTAAAATGCATAAAGGACTCTTCGTCGTTCTGCTGCATCGCGTATGTATTGATGCTCACCGGCTGAACATTGATTGTCTTCATCATCCAGGCCGTTTCTTCCTGTTTTGCAGCTGCAGCCTTGACTTCATGCCTCTTCTGATTAAACAGATAACCTGTCCAGACGAGCGCCCCAACCGCACAAATCGTCAAAAAAATGAGTGTTATCTGAAGTATCTTCGAGTTGCTTCGCATCGCTTTGAGCGAGGGTTCCGAAGCTGCCTGAAGCGAGGGATCTGATAACTGCAGTGAGGGAATGGATGGGTTTGACATTTTTAGCCTTTAATCCTATGGGGGACGCCAACACAAATATTTGGGTTATGTACGGCCAATGTGTTGAGCATAGCTTTGAGCATTCAGTCACTCACTCTAAGTTCCAGGCTCAGAGTTCATCAACACTCTCGTCATACTGTGCCAATTTTTAGGCTTTGTTTAACCACCGTGGATACGCATTTTGTCTTCAGATTTCGGCTTTTCATTGCTTGGAGATTTGTTCTTAAAGCTTTGAGCGGCGATCCCCTTCTCTAAGCTCCAAGCTCTAAGCCAGAATTGAATTTTTCAACGAACAAAATATCCACGCTCGTTAAACAGAGCTTATTTTATATAATTTTATGTTTGACAGGTCTATGGGAATCGTCCGGAGTACCAAAAAATCAACACACTGTTCTTGACGCCGGTTGTCGCAGCAAAACGCAACCAGAACGATTATAAGACACGGAATACGTAACCACAAATTAATGGGATTCCCGATCGATTTGCCAGGGCTTTGCGTCCGCCCCTCGGCGAATCGGCTATTCACCACTCACTATTCACCATTCACTACCTTCGGTATCCAATGACTACTGTTCATTTTTTAGTGACGACTCAAGTTTCGCACCCACATTTTCAATGTTTTTTAGCGGTAATACAAGAAGTGCTGAAAAATAATGATAATTGTGAGCGTTGTATTAGGAAGCCTCGTTAGGGCTTCTATATTCATAGCCCCCGGTTGGAGCCGAAGGCGACT
>OCTW011497285.1_pt1 | contig 19738 bp, 23 predicted proteins | sample 1539671 | NCBI WGS metagenome assembly OCTW01 (sample SAMN02144230, study PRJEB22623) | gut metagenome | biome: sheep rumen | host: Ovis aries | place: New Zealand
ATATCATGTGATTTAGCACCACCAAATGTAAAGAACTTTTTGCCATCTATATCAAATATTTCTCCACGCATTAAATGCAAAACTGAATCTCTAATTTTATGTACTTTTCCTCCATGCCATTCTTCTACTGGATAACTATATAATCTTGTAAAATTTTCGTGATTCCCATCAACAAATAAAGTGGTAAAACTTTTGTTATTTAACCAATTTAAAGCTTCTTTTTCGCGATGGCTCTCTTCTTCAAATGTCCATACTCCCCCAAAATCACCACATATTATTACGTAATCTTTTTTAGTCATTTCAGATTGTATTGGAAATTGGTCTTCAGTAAATCTTGTGAAATCTGAATGGGTATCGCCTGTAATGTAAATCATGCTTACCTCCACTATTTTTTCTTTTCTTCTACTTTTTTTAATAATTCTTTTAGGCTAATTGGTTTAAAACCAATTACATCAGCTGAAACATTTATATGTAATTTTTCTGAATATAAATCTTCTGGATATTCCATTTGATTTGTTGTAGGATTTACTTTATGTAATGGATTATTATGAATATGTCCATGAACATTCACATATCCTTTAGGTATTTCTGTATCTTTTAATGGTTTATGAGATAATATTAATTTCTTATTATTTAATTTTAATGGATTTTCAGGTATAAATCCAAATCCTACATTTCTGAAAAATTCTATAGATTTTTTATCATGATTTCCTCTTATTAAAAACTTTTTACCTTTTAATTTCGGTATTAATTCTTTCATATCACTTTCACTTGTTAATGCTACATCTCCTAAATGGAAAACTATATCAAAGTCAGTAACTGTATTATTCCAGTTTTCTATTAAAACTTTATTCATTTCTTCTACATCTTTAAATGGTCTGTTGCAATATTTAATAATATTTTTATGATTAAAATGTGTATCTGAAATAAAATATGTTTTTGCATTTTTTAATCCATTATAATATTCAAATATATCTGTGATTTCTTTTCCTTCAAAATACCTTTTATAATCATCTTTTTCGTTTTCTTTCCACCACTCAAATTTTTCTTTAATTTTATTTCTTATTTCTGTAGTATCTATTTCTGAATTTTCTTCAATTGCAAACAATACATCTATATTGTAACTCCCACAAATTAAAAAATCATAGTTTTTTATTTCATCATATCCATATTTATCTTTAGCCTTTTCTATCATAAGAAATATACAAATAATCATCTTTAAATAAATGATTTTCTTTTATATATGTATAGTATAAATCTTTTACACCTGAAGTTCTTACAAATCCTTTCATATACCAAATTGTTCGGCTTCGAACCTCTGTATAGTCTTTTGGTAAATCTTCTTCTTTAATTTTAGTAGGATATCTACCTTTTGAATATAGAAATTCGTTTTCAGTATCAATTGTATTTCTCCAATTCTTTCTGTCGAATTTTCCTTTTGTATACCAATTTGAGTTTATTATTGACATATTATTATTTCTCCCCTATTTTATTTTTCAGTTTTAAACTTATTTTCGATAAATACATATTCCTAGCGTAACTCGTAAAAAAATAGAGCCGCACAAATGTAAATTCTAATTTTTTAGGAAATGGCTTTGGTATTTACACAGAATTTTATGTGTGGCTCCATAATAGCCCCTTTTTAATGTTCATTTGTATGATATAATTTTAGCACGAAAAAAAATAAAAATTGTCGCTTGAAAGGAGACATTTTATTTTGATGTTTCAAATTGACTATTTATGCATATTTGTTACTATTTATAACTTTTTTTACAAATCATATTCCCACAGACTTAAATGACCTTTTGCATCTATTGGATTTTCAAATACTTCTACATCTGTAACTTGCCATCCATAATTTTCTTTAAAAGAACTTTTAGTATAAATATCGCTATTTTCTTTTAGCAATAATTCTTTGAATTCTGGAGACATTTTTATACAATCTACTAATTTTACTTTACCTAAAATTTTCCCATATGACAATTCTTTCGGAAGATATTTCGCTAATCTTTCCATTGCATCTTTATCTATGCCTTTACCTGCATGTATTAATAAATCTCCCCTGTATTTTGTTTGCCAACTTCTAAATTCAAATCTTTTATCACCTTGCATTATTAAAGTTGCCCATGGCTGTTTAATTGTTAAGACTTTCATTTTTATTAACCTCCCTTTCCTTCAAGGTATAAAATTTCATTAAAAATATTTATTTTTTCGCAATTATTTTTAAAACTTTTGCTCCTTGTATTCATCATTTTTTCGTTTTCCACAATTATATCACAAATTGTGGATTATTAAAATATTTTTTAAATTGCTATAAAGACCTTCGGGTTATGAGGATTTAATTAGCTATTTTTGAATTTTATTGAAATGTTTGGTTTTTATTGAAATTTAGGTGTTTATAGCACTTTTTGCTTATGGAACTTTTGTGCGTTTTTAGGACATTTTTGAGGTGTTTTGTCCCCATTGTGTCCCCAAAGGCTGAAAAGTCTTCTCGCACAATAGCTAAAAATTGACTTTACATTTTTACATATTTTGGTAAATTTAATAATTTGGAGGTTTTATTATGAATAATTTTAGAAATGTTAACGATGATATTTTAAAGGATTGGTTAGATTTTAGAGAGCAAACCGAACTTGCTTTTATTAATAGTGAAGATAGAAAACATACTATTTTATTTGATGAGATTTGTGAAAAAATTTTGAATAGTATTCCAAAGCAAAACAGAAAGTTTGTACAAAAACAATTTAACGAACTTGATGATAATTTGATGGATTATCTTTCTTATTGGAATGAGAAGTATTATAGGAATGGTTTTGTGGATGGAGTGCAGTTGATTGGTGGGTGTTTTGATTCATAGGTATTTTAAAAGGCGAGTTACTTCTCGCCTTTTATATTCCCTTCAATGCATAGTAATTATTTACCGCATCTAAATCTTCACCATATTTTTGCTTTAAATATTCCATATAGTTTTCAAATTTTTCTGTGTTTATTTTATTTTTCTCTTTAATTTTTTCGTATTCTTCTTGTGTCAATAATTTTTTTCCATCATTTTTTCTTTTTACATTTATTCTTTCAGGGTTATTCCAAACTACTCCATGCATTAATACTGTACTAACATAAAAATCCTTTTCAAATTCTTCTTTAGTGTATTTATTTAATTTATTAATATCAACTTTTGAAAATATTTTCAATCTTTCTAAGATCTTTCTATATTTTTCTGCTTTTTCGAAAGATATATTAAAATCTATATATCCGTTTCTATATATTTTTTCATATAATTTCATTAATTCTTCATTTGTATAATCCTTTTCTTCTATCTCTATATTTATTAATTTCAACATTTTTATTTCTTCTTGGGAAAAATCACTTCTTATATTCATAACTCACTCCTTCTGCTATATTGTAATTTATCATTTTCTATTTCTATCTAATATTAATGTTAAATTTTTTGATATATTATCAGGTACAAATCCAAACTTTTTCCAAAACCAATTGCCATCTCCATCTGGTTGCAAAATTATATTTTTATCATTATATAATTCATTAACAATATAATTTGCCAATTTTTTTCCTAATCCGTTGTTCTGATATGTTTTATCAATCATAAAATCAGAAATAAATATTGTATCCTTATCTCTATCATATTTTTGACTTATATTATTTGAAATACATAATACACGTAGCTCTTCGTAAATGATTGCATATCCAATTATTTTATATCTACCCCAAAAGCCTCTATTTACCAAAAGAAATATTTTCTTCTCATTTTGAAAAGTTTGGTGTTCAAGAGAATACAAATACTTTGATTTATTATATTTTCTTACAAACTTATCATATTCAATTGACAAATTGTAGTTAAATTTTTTTATTTCCATTCTTACCTCTAATATATACTCATTTTTATACATTCATTAAAAATTCCACTATACATTCCATTTCCTCTAAAATTATCATAAATTTGTAATATTTTTTCTATTTCATCATCATTTTCTGTTGTACCTGATATTTCTTTTAACCAACCAGCATGTGTATAGTTATTTTTAAAGTTATCTCTTATATACTCAATGGTTTCTTTCAACTTATTTTTTTGCCCTTTTAAGCATTCATTATAAGCATCTATATCCTTAATTTTGAATGCAATTATTATTGGCAGTATAATGTCGAAAGCAGTATTATATTCTTTAACATCAAATACACTTCTTTTATCGTTTTCTATATATTTCTTTACCATTTCATACATTGTTTTATACCTATTGCATTCTCTATATGAAAAGTTATATTTTTTTAACATTTGATATGAAATATCATGTGGTAAATATGTTGTAGTTCTAAAATCTAAATATTTTTGAGCATATTCAATATTTTTCTCATTATCCAAAGTTATTACAAAATCATAAAACTTATTTAAATAACTATATCCATCAAAATTTTCTCCATATTGCTTCTTTATAGTATTAGATAATTCTTTATTATTTGCAGCAAAAATTGTAGTTACATTTTTTAAATCATAAAAATGCTTTATTGTTTCAAGAACTTTTGAGGCATAAAGCGGATTGCAACGATCCAATTCATCTATAATTAAAATCATTCGTTTTTCTCCTAATATTTTTTGTAATAGTTCCTTAAATCTTTGCTTTTTCTCTTCAACCGTTACTATTTCTTCTGCTAATTGTTCATAAGTTTTTATATTTTCAAAGTTTATAACTTCATTTGTAATTTTATTTATAAAGTTTTTACCAAAGTCTGTTAATATTTCTTTTATATTCGTAAAATCCTCTACCTTATCCTTATATTTAGGAAATTCATTCAATATATTAAATATTATTGATTCAAATGCATCAGGATGATTATCGTTTTTCCAAGCATCATAATAAATAATAATGTTATTTAGATTTATGTGTTCAAATATATCCTTTAAATCATTTTCAATTCCTAATTCCTTACAAATGCTATTATTTTTTACTAAATACATAAATTGATTAACGAAGAATGTCTTTCCACATCCCCAACTGCCATCAACACATATATTTGTATTAGAATTGATACTATCAATCAACCTTGCCATTGAAAATAATCTTTTATTATTATCTATGTAATTATCTTGTAACGTTTTTCTAATATTTTCTTTTGTTACTTCTAATTCGAATATTTCCATATCTCTCCTCCTCGTAACTAAAAAACAAAATAACTATGTAAAATCTTACATTATTATTTTGTTTTCATTAGTCTATCATTAAACTATATTATCATTTAATTAAAATTTACTCTTCATCATTGCCTAGTAATCCCATATTCATTTCTATTCTATAGTATAAATCAATATCTTTAATAATCGAATCTATATCACTCACTGATAATTCATTAAGCCATATCTTTAATTCATTAATTGTTATTATTTCCTCGATTGAATTTTTATAATTGTTAATTATCGTTTGCATTCCACCTGATTTTACTAATATGTGTTGGTTCAATTCTTCTTCTATCACTTCTCTTTTTTTGTTTGTTTTTACAACAAATGTTATTGGAAAGTGTAGTACCTTATCCATATCTAATAGATATTTATCATAATTATCTACTTCTGTTACTTGAAAAAATCTTCCTAATGGCTTCATAACAAAATCAATCCCACCATCATTTGCATTTGTTCTTCCAGTTTTATACAACTTTAAGTATTCTTCTTTTATATTATCCAAGCTTTTACCTATATAAATTTTCTCATTTTTATAATAAGATTTTAAGACTGCAAATGAAATAATTTCAAATATTCTCGCTTCTGAATTCTCATCTAGTAAATTGATAATATTATTTCTTTTTTTGTCTATATTATCTTCCTTTATTAATTCATCCAAATCCCTTATAAGCTTCATATCTTTTTCATATAAAAGTTCAATATATTTTTTTATTATTTTTAATATGCTCAGTGAAATATCAATTCCATTTACATAAATATAATCTATATGCATTAAGTATTTACTTCCATCAATAATAAGCAACATTTTTTCAGGATCTTTTGCTATTTTATTTGCAAACTCTGTATTTAATCTATTATTTAAAGCATGATTTTGAATTTTTTCTCCTCCATATTGTTTTTTGCAAAAGTTCCATAAATCTGTGTATTCAAAACCCTCAAATTTTTTATACTCTTCAGGTTTATTATAAAACCTTTCATTATAAAAGTACAGTATCGAATAAATTGCATAAATGTTTCCTAAGTTTTTTCTCGATTTTGAATTTCCTGTTATTGCATTAGTCTTCTTGTCAATATATTGCAATAATTCTGAATTTTGAAAAATCGTTTCAAAATCCTCACTAAAATCCTCTTTTAATATTTCTTCTATGAATTTTCTCATAATACAGCATCTACTCCTTATTCATGATCTTTCTTACTTTTATTTTTTGTTTTCTTAACTCTTTCCTTTTTCAAAATTTCCCCATTATACTCTTTTGCTATATTGGTTCTTCTAATTCCTATTTTATAGTATTCTTCATTTAAATCAATTCCTATTGCATTTCTGTTATTCTTTATAGCTACAGATGATGTTGTAAAGCTACCACTAAAAGGATCTAGTACAATATCTCCTGGATTAGTTGACGCTAAAATAATTCGTTCCAATAATTCTTCAGGTTTCTGAGTTGGATGATTTTCATATTCATCCATTAAGAATCTCACTCTATTAAAATTCCATACATTTCCTGGAACTTTCTTAGTATTATAAGGTTGTGGTGGCGTTTTTCGATAGTCAATTAATTTTCTTTTTGCTCCTGTTTTGGCTTCTACCAATATATCATTATAATTAAAAGTATATTTACTATTTGGTGATTTAGTAGTCATCAATATTGGTTCATATAATGATCCAAAATTCTTTTTTGATTGCACTCCCGAACTATCATAACTCCATATTATACGAGAAAGTACATTATATTTCTCAGAAACATATACATCTAAATATGACATATGTTGAGTTGCTGTCATAAAATAAAATGTACCATTATCTTTTAATACTCTATAACACTCATCAATCCATGTTTCACACCATTTTATATATTCATCTTTTGATTTCCAACTATCTTTGTTGTTTCCAAAATCCTTACCTATGTTATATGGTGGATCTGCAAAAATTAAATCTATACTATTACTTTTTATTTTTCTTAAAACATCAATAGAATTACCTAAAATTGCTAAAGAATTTTCATTATTTTTATATTCTAATGTTTTTAAATCTATTATACTATTAAAATTCATTTTTTTCACTTCCATATTTACTTATATCATAAAATTTGTGTTTTAACAACAATTTATAACATATTTCTTTGTATAATTTCAAAAACATTATATCAAACATTTGTTTATTTTGCAATACCTTTTTTAAAATTTTTACAAAAATTTTTTAGGCACATTTCTGTGCCTATTTCTACCTCTCATGTATCCTTTCTTTTTTCTTACTCTTTTCTTCTTTTTGCCTTAATTGATTAAGTTCAAAAATCTTAACCTGTTCTTTGATCTTAATGCTTTTCTCTCTAACTTCATCACACAGCTTAATATCATTTCTAATGTTTTTAATCTTACTAGTTATATAAATAATTTCCTTATTTATTTCGTCTTTATTTGGTTCAGAATCAGTTTTCTTTCTCTTATAATATAACTTGTCCCTGTCATTTAAAAATTTCTTTAAATCGATTTCTAACAATTTTTTACATCTATCTATATCTTTAAAATTACAAATGTTATATTTACAAACAAATTTATTTTGTTCTGATATTCTTTCCATCTTTTTAACTTCTTTTCTCATTTCAGGAGTTAATTTGTATTTCAAATTATGTTTAGGAAAAACTTTTAATAAATAGCAATAATGCAAATATAAAGCTCTTATTCCTTTAACTTTTGGTCTTTTATTTATATCTCCTTTGTGAAATAATCTTCCTCTTATTGTTCTTACTCGTGGCTTTGGATATCTTATTCTTATAGGATCAGCAAATACTATTCTTCTTCTAATTCTTTCTACTGAATATTCTTCTCCAAATGCTCTTTCTATTCTTATATATCTTTTGTATGGCTCTCTTCTAATACTTATTTTTCCTGCTCTATAATAAAATTCATACCCCATTTCTCTTAATAAACTTTCAAATTGCTTTGTTCCTTTTGCTTGTCTTATTGCAAAGTCTATATCTTCTTTTGCAAATGTGTAATAATCTGATTTTTGTATTGCACTTTTATAGAAATAATCTAAATCTACTTTTGATTTTTTACATTCATTTTTCTTTAAAACTTTTAGTCCAAATTCATCACAAATATCGTCAGAGATTTTTCTAAACAATGCAGTATTTTCTAAATTACTATAATATTTATATCCATCTTTAAATGAAACCGAATTTATAACAAAATGATTGTGTAAACATTTTGTATTTAAATGTGTTGTTACTATTACTTCAAATCTATCTCCCCACATTTCTTCTGCAACTTTAACTCCTATTTGATGTACTAGTTCAGGTGTTGCTTCTCCTTCTGCAAAAGATTGATAACCATGAAATGCTACAATTTTGTTTTTATTACTATATTTATCTTTATGAAATTTCTTTTTAGTTTTCATCATTTGTTTTAATGCAGTTTCTGGTTCACAATTTATCCCTGAAACATAAAATTGTTTTTCTGTTTTATCGGAGTTAGTTGCATAATTTAATGTTTGTCTTATTATCCATCTACTTTCTTCTTCGCTTTTAAAATTTTTATTTTTTGTTTTATTTTTATCTGTTGCATAATCAATAACATGATCTAATCTTTTATCAACTTTCCACAAACTTGTTGTTGCCATTTCTTCACCTCCATTTTCAAAAAAGGGGATTGGGGATTTTCCCCATAAAAGAATTTCAGTTGATGAAATTCATTGCTTGCTAATACATAGTTTTTACTCCCCCATATAACAAAAATCGCCCAAATTTCATTTAGAAACTCAGGCATTTTTTATAATTTTTAATCAAATTCCATTATATTTTTCATTACAATTTCTACTGCAGAATTTTTAATATTATTCATCAATCCTACCCATTTTAATTGATCTTTTTCTTTTAATTCTTCTGTAACATTTAACTCTTTTTTCATCTTTTTTATTATCTCCTTTTCTAGTTTTTGTGCCCTTAAATCTGCTTCATAAATTTCATCTATTAACTTATTTTCCATCTTCAAAATTAAATATTTTTCTCTACAATTTTCTTTTAAATATTTCAATTTTGCTCTTCCATATTTGCTTAATTTTACATTCTTATATTTACTTTTTGGCATACTTAAATTCGGTAAATAATAGTCTCCAACTTTCCTATATTCTATCTCCATTTTTTATTCCTCCTTCAAATTTTTCTTTACTTTTTTTGATTTTTGTATTACAATATTAATATACATATTTAGGGTTAGTATTTTGTTTAGCGACTTATACTAGCTCTTTTCTTATATCATTACCAGTTAATGCAATTCCTCTACACATTTCATAAAGTCTTGAAATAATTGAGTCTGCGATTTCATAATTTTTATTATTTGCCAACCTTTCTCTTAATTTATCTCTGTTATAATTTGTTGTTATTATTACAGGCAAATTGTTTTCGTAACGGTTATTTATTATTGTAAATAACTTTTCTAATACCCATTCACTTGGTCTTTCTTTACCTAAATCATCTATAATAAGCATCTTTACTTTTGAATATTTTTGTATAATGTATCCTTCTTTTTCTCCATCTGTTCCATAACTATCTTTAATGTCTGTTAATAAATTTATTAATGTTCCAAATACTACAGGTATTTCATTTTGTATTAATTCATTTGCAACGCTTGATGCTAAATGCGTTTTTCCTGTTCCAACTCCTCCTGTTATAAACAAACTTCCTCTTTCTGTTCCTTTCAAAAAATTTTCCGTATAATTTTTTACTTTCATAAAAGCATCAATATTATTTTTTGTTGTTCTATAATTTTTAAAGCTATATTCTTTTAGTCTTAAATTCATTTTACTAAATTTGTATAGTCTTTTAATTTCTTCACTTTTTCTAAATTCTTCTTTTTTCTTTTTTTCCATTTCCTTTTTATATTGAATTTTTTTCCAATACATTTTTGATTCTTTACAATCACATTTTTCAGGCTCTCCATCTATAAGCACTTCATTTTCTCCAACTTTAAATACTATTTGTCTTTGTTCAAGTTCTTTTCCACAAAATTGACATTTTATATTTTTTGTCATTCTAGTTTTTATCATTCTCATCAATCCTTTCGTTTTTTATTTCTTTTTCTTAAATCACAAATTGCTTTTATTCTTTAAAACCACTTTCATTTTCAAATTGGCTTTCTTCTTTTCTATTCTTAATATAATCTTCTCTATTCTTTTCTTCCGCGTTATCTAACGTTACTATAACGTTATTTTTCTTATGTCTTTCTCTGTATTCTCTTTGTCTATTTCTGTTGTCTGCTCTCATTTTTTCAAGTTTATCAGCACTCTGATATATATCCCAATTTTTAATATAGATGGTATCATTTTTTACAATTATCATATTAAGGTTGCACAGTTGTTGTATGACCTTTGTGAGTTTATTCACCGTTTTACTCATAATCCTTGCAAGATCATCTATTGTCATTGGTATATTTTCTCCAAGTAATATAGCTCCATTTTGATTACTTTTTGCTGCTAATGTTAATAATTGAAACCATACTCTGCAATAGGTATCCCCATCCCTATTTTTTAATAGCTTTTTTATTTTTTCATTGTCAAATATATCTGTATATATTTTAAGCCATTGTACTTGGACCATAGTGTTTCACTCCTTTCTCTATTGTAATGATGCTTTTTCTTTTTCACTTAGGTAATCATCTAATGCTTTTATTCTAAATAGAAATTTTCCACCAACTTTACAATATGGAATTTGTTTTCTTTTTACCAATTGATTAGTTAACCAATATGAAATTCCTAAATATTCTGATGCTTCTTTCATTGTAAGTGTTGTTCGTTGTATTTCTTGTACTATCATAAAAATCCCTCCTTTCTTTTGAATTTTTTGCTTTTTTCTTGACATCTTTTCTTTTGTATGGTAATCTATTTATATAGATAACATATTACAAGTATAATACAAGCATGTTGCTATTTATCACTTCCAGATACCCTGACTCAGAAGCATTGTAATCTGTTTTTCTATATAATATATTACATATTATATTGTAATCTATTTTATTTGTCAATAGATTACATGTAAATTTTTTAATTTTTTTGGAGGGATAAAAATGGATCTTAATTTTTATGCTTATGAAGGAAGAAATTTGTTTAAGTTTGCTCGATATAGTATTGAATTAATAAATGGGAAAAAATATATAGTTCCTAATAGCGTTAGTAATAAACATAATTCAGGCGCTCCTTTAATAGATTTAGAAGAAGATTTTTCTGAAAATGCTCTAATTGATTTATTAAACATAGGTAAATCTGCCATATTTAATGAAGATGATTTAGAAACAAAAATTATAAACTTTGTAAATACATATTCTACTTTAGGCTTAATGAATGACTTCCCTATAAATAAATACTTCTTTTTAGATGAAGAAATAGTTTTAAAGGACTATAACTACATAGGTGGATATGACTTTACAACAAATATTGATCGTAAAGAATATTTTAAAATATTTTTTCCAAAATGCACTGATAGACAAATTGATAAACTTATTAAAGATACAATTAAATTGGCGGAAAAACCTGCAATGGAAAAGTACATAACATCACATTTAAATGCTCTTTTAATAGGTTCTAACTGGTATTGTGAGCCTTTAGATATGTTTGTTAAGTATGTTACAAATATGTATAATTTGCTTAAATCTATTATAGACAGTCAAGAGTTTAATAATACTGAATTTATGAGGCAATTTGAAGTAAATCATTTAAGAATGTTACTTTATCAAAAAGGAAACGTTTCAATAGAAATTCCTATATTTTGTTTAAAACAATTTATTGATTTCTATTTTGCTAAAACTGTTGCTAGAGATATTAATTTGTTAAAGATTTGTAAATTCTGCAATAAAGCCTTTATTGCAAATAATCCTAAAGCTGAATATCATAGCCCTCAATGCAAAAATAAGGCTAATGTTTATAAAAGTAGAGCAAAAAATAAATAGTCTCAAAAAGGACTATTTATTTTTTATACCATATAATTTCTTGAAATTTTCTGATGTTAATGGATATATTATAGGTTTCTTTCTTTTACCATTTATTTTATTATAATAACAATAAATATAATAAAGATCATCTTTTATATTTATTTTAGATAATTCTTTTAATTTTTCTTGATGAAAACATTCATTTATACTTTTTCCACTTCCACATGGACATCTGCAATATCCGCTCAAATCTCCCTTATTATAAATGTATTTTAATACATTTATAATTTTACTTAAATCATTTAATAGTAAATACTCTTTATAAAATTCTATTATTCCTTTTACAAAATGCGGTCTTTCTCCAAATGGAAATCTGCCAGTTTTTTGCCATATCTTAAAAGAATAAAAATACGGAATTACAAAAGAATTAACAAATTTCAATAAATTTGGCATATTTTTTAAAAATAGTTTTATTTCAGTTTCTACTCCTAAACATAAAGTTTTACTATCATTTTTATGAAAACCATCTGGAATTATTCCACCAACCTCTTTCACAATAGGTACTTCAACAGGAAATCTTTTTGTTACTTGAATTTCAACATTATATTTGCCTCTTACTACTTCTGGAGAAACAATTTTAAACTCTAGTTCACCATAAATAGTATAAATTCCTCTTTGAATCTTTCTATACTTTAACTTTCTATAGAAATTTGTTAATTCTATAATTTGTTCTTCAATGTCTATAGTTTTCTCCATGGTTTAGTTTCCTTATCTATCTCTATTGATGGAATTGTTTCATCTAATGCTTCATCTCTAAGAAAATAATCCATTAAATCCATATTTTCATTCAATTGTCTTTCATCTATATTTACCACATCTTTTTCTAACCAAGTTATCCATTGAAAAAAAGCTTTTGCCTTTTTGTTATTATCTTCATGCCATCTATCAGCCAAATTTTCATCTGCAACAGGATTTTGAATTTTCCATTCTCCATTAACTTTTTGTATTAAACCATTTGCTACAAATTCCTCATGTTCAATTAATATTTTATATTTTGCCAATTCTTCTACAATTTTTTTAATAGTAGCCATTATATCTTCATGCTCTATATTAACACGTTCATAAATTGTTGCTACTAATGTCGTAATTATCATTGACATTGGTTTGGCATCTTTATTATTACTATTAACAAATCTTATATCTCTATGCCTTTTTAAAATTTGAATAATTTTTTGTAATTTAGTTTTTACAAGTTCTTTAGGTACATCATCTACACTAGCATATATATTCTTATTACTCTCATATAAAAATGTTCTATAATTTAATTGTATACTATCATAAGATTTTTTATTTATATTATCAAACCACTGAGCAAAAGCCAATGGATCTGTGGAATCCCATACATACTCCTTTATTATATTGCCTTCCTTTATTCTTGTAGTCGTTGCTATTGATGTATCTTCAACAATTTCAATATTCTCTGGCACACTTGGTAATATGTCTATATGAAATTTAATTCCATTCTGCTCTTTATAAATAATTGTCCAGCATCTTCTTCCTTCTTTATCAATCATGTTTGCATACACACTATCAGATTTTAAAGCTTGTCCAACCAACTCTTTTAATTTTCTCGGTGATATTTTGCACTTTGCTTCTTGTACTTCACATACTAAATCAATATCATAACCATCATCTCTATCTGCTGGATATGTTACAGTTCCTATTTTAAAAGATCCTTGCGGATATATGTGGACATCTAATCCAAGCTCTTTTTTCAAATAGTCTTCTATGCAAGATCCAACAGCCTTATATCTATCCACTGCTAACTTATAATTTGTTGGTGATATATCTAACTTATCTATTTCCCTCTTAAAAAAATCAATTGCCTTCATTATTTCCTCCTATTCTATATAATACTTTCACTATGATCTGTTATATCATTAGTATAATCTTCACTTGCTATATCTCTTCTTTGTTTCCTTATTTCATCTTCACTTACAAAACATATTTGGTCATTATTATTATTAAGCATTAAATTTTCCAGATATTCCTTCTGTTCTTTATTTGGCAATAGTTCAATAATATCAAATATTTTATATTCTAGTCCATAATTAGGTGTTTTTATTATTCCACTGTGAATACTTTTTTCTTTTTTGTATTCTATATTTCGAAAAATCTTTGCATCTAAAATTCCAGAATATATTAGTTCTTCATTAAATTCTCTATTAGCATCATATTCTCTACATTCTTGACTTTCAAACCATTTTATTAGCCTTGGTAAATTTTTGGCTTCAATTTTACCTCTTAAATCTTTATCATTTTGTCCATCTGCTTTCATCTCATCCATTTCATTAAACCCCATTCTTCGTAGATTATGTATATCATAGAATTTGTAAACGCCTCCAACAGGTTGATATTTTTTTATTCTATTCCCCATTATTAGTAAATATTTATTTCTAGCTTTTATCCTATATAAATATGCAAATGATATTCTTACAGGCTTATTCCAATTTTTTAAAATTTTAAATAGCATTCTTATACTTCCTGCATATTCTATTAAAAAATCATAAAATGATGTAATAAATATACCTATTAGAATAAATGCTATTTCATTACCAATAGGATAATTAAATACTAACAATGCTATTGCTAAAATTATAAATATCACATTTATTATTATTTTTTTCATGTTTTATTTCCTCCTTCAAAGCACCAAAAGCAAGACCTAAAAGGTCTTGCTCTTATTTCCTATCTCTTGGTGGGCATGGATCTTTACCATATGAATTCTTATTTTGAATTCTACCATTAAGCCCATGAATAATATGTTCTGAATTGTTTTGTATTGCTTTTTCTCTTCCTGCTGCTTGTGCTTGCACTTTTGTGTCATAGTATCCTAATGTTCTATTTGAGTTTTCATATCTGTTTGCCCATCCTTTTTCACTATGCACTGTATGAACATTTCTATTTGGCATTTTTCTTCACCTCCTGTAATTTTTTTGTATAAAAGCTTGCAATGCCAAATTAAAAATGTTATAATTTTTTTAACCAATTTAAAATTAAGCTGCAAGTATATACCAGTTTAGTTTTTAGAGCTAGCCGTAAACTATGCTCTTTTTTTATTGACATTTAGTAATTTATATTGTAAAATGTTATCAGTAAGCAATTTCGTCTTATAAATTTTACAACACTAATATACAATATTTTTTATAAGTTGTCAATATTTATTTTAAAATATTTTTTGATAACAGGAAGGAGTATCTATGGAAGCTCACATTTCATTTGATTTTGCCAAAATGAAAGAATATATAAAAATTGGAAATAAAAGCCACAAGTTGAACATTTGTTCGTCGTTTATGGATGTTTTATCATTAGATACAGAATATATAGAAAAAGAAATTATAAAAAAAACAGATTTTAATAACATGAAAGATGTAAAAAAAGCTTATAGAAAAGCTTATAAAATTCAACCTCTTTTGTTTATTGATGAATTTAATTTAATAAATTATCTAGATAATTTTAGCAATTCCCAAAAGGTAATACAAGATTATGATAATTCAATATCCCAATTGGCAAAATTAATTGAAGATCAAAAAAAAATAGACTCTAATAGCACTGTTCTTAGCGAATTAAATAATAATTTGAAATTTTTGAAACAAAAAAGAAAAAATTATATAAAAATAACCAAAGATTTATCTAAATATGTTAATACTATTTTTTCTGTAATACTTAATAGGATAGATTTATATAGAAACCTTGTTAAAATTTCCTATTTAACTAATATAGATACATTTTTTAAAGGATTTTCTCAATTATCGCCTTTAAACAAGTTTATTTTTTATAATAAATTTGAACACTCTAAAAGCAGCTTATTCAATAACTTGCCTTCTAGCAATATAAATTTTTCTTTTGCTTTTTCTTCAGACGAATCTCGTGAAGATTTTAAAAAAAGAGCTGAAAATAATCCTGAAAAAGCATTAAAATTACTATTTGAAGAAAATATATCTACTATATATGAATATAATTGTAAAAGTTTTGATCAATTTTTACAAATATCTTTTTTTACATGTTTAACCAAAAATTTAAATATTAAACAATGTGAAAATTGTAGAAAATACTTTATTGCTTATCAAAGAAGTGATGAAAAGTATTGTAATAGAATTAGTCCTCAAGATACAAATAAAACATGCAAACAATTTGCAAATTTCGAAAACTGGAAAAAGAATATCAACACAAACGAAGAACTAAAAATATATAGAAGAATATATATGGCAAAACAAATGCAAACTCGTAGAAACCCTGATAATATTGAATTAAAAAACAATTTTGATTTATGGAAAAAAGAAGCTCAACATAAAAGAAATGAATACATACATGGTAACTTAAACAAAAAAGACTTTTTAAATTGGCTTAATACAAATTCTTAGACATTCTATTTTTATAGAATATTTTTTATTACATTTTATCTAGTTTTTTATTGTTCTATATAAGTTATTTTATGAATTATACTGTAATCTTTGTAATACTTGAAAAATAATTAAAATCCACTAGTAATCCTTAAAATTTTGATATATAATTATCATAATTAAATATGAAACTCCTACCCATGGTTATGCCGAAAGGAGGTGAAAAGGCAATGGCTGGGAGTATTGAAAAAAGAGGTGAAAATACTTACAGATTAGTAGTATCCAATGGTAGAAATTTAGATGGATCAAGATCAAGAAGAACAAAGACAATACATGGTACTAGACGAGATGCAGAAATTGCACTTGCACAATTCGTTTCAGAAGCAAATTATGGTCTTATACCAGAAGGAAAACCAATAACTTTTGAAGAATTTTATCATGTATGGCAAGTAAACTATGCATCAAAAGAACTAGCACCAAAGACTTATAGCAGATATTGTAAAATGCTAGAATCTAGAATTCTTCCATATCTTGGATCTTTTGTATTAGAAAGAATTCGACCTACTGACATTATGAAATTATATGATATGCTAGAGCAAGACACTCAAATAAAAAGGCTTGCCAAAAATAATGGCGAAAGAACTTTAAAGCCTTTATCCAAAAAAACTATTCTAGAACATCATAGGTTAATTAGTGCTATGCTACACAAAGCTGTATATTGGCAACTCATACCAAATAATCCTGCAGAAAGAGTACAAGCACCTAAAGTTGCTAGAACAAAGCGTAAATTCTATAATGATGAACAGTGTAAAATTCTTCTTGATAACTTAAATTCTCTTGATGAAAAAGAATTTAAATACAAAGTTGCAATTATTTTAGATGTTTTTACAGGTGCAAGACTTGGTGAATTAATGGGACTTGAATGGGATGATATAGATTTTAAAAACAAAGAAATTTCTATAAATAAAGCAAGTCAGTATCTTCCTGAAATGGGTATCTATACAAAGGATCCTAAAACATCAAGTTCATATAGAAATGTTTCAATTCCAGATTCAGTAATTGAATTATTAGAAAAATATAAATCATGGTATGATAATCAAAAAGCATTATGTGGTGAATTGTGGAACGATTCGAATAAGTTATTTGTTCAAGATAACGGAAAGCCTATGCATCCTGATACCCTTAGTAAATGGTTTGGAAAGTTTATTAAGACAATTGGACTACCTGTAATTAATTTTCATGGTATTAGACATACAAATGCTACTCTTCTTATTTCTCAGAATGTAGATGTAGCAATTGTATCCGCAAGATTAGGACATGCTCAAATTAGTACAACATTTAACTTTTATGTTCATCCTCTTGCTTCTCATAACAGAAAAGCAGGAATAGTCTTGCAAAATTTGTTGGTTGATAAAAACTAGCAAATATATTTCAAAAAACTCTTTTTCAATAAAATCACAAAAATTGCTTTTTATGATTTATGGTAAAGGTTTAGGACATTTTATTAGCCTTTCGTAAAAATGTGTCCCCAGGCTGTCCCCAAAATGCACTAAATCTTGCTTTAATCAAAAAAATAAAGAGTCGCAAAATTGCTGCAACTCTAGTAAATTATTAAATTCTCTAAACTCATTTTTTATATCAATACCTTCTATTTATGAGTCCCTTATATCCCCCCTAAATACATATTCGCAAATAATTCATTTTACTTTATTAAATCCCTAATTCTTCATCTGTAATTTCATTTTCTTCTTCATCATTATAAAACTCAGCATCATTAAATTTTAAAATTCTTCTAAAAATACTATTTGGAAAACTATGTATTAGTGTATTATAGTATTCTACATAATAATTATAATTAAGTTTCGCTTGTGCATATGAATTTTCAGTTTCTTTAATTTGTTCTAATAAAGTAAGTATACTCTGATTTGCTTTTAAATCTGGATAATTTTCTAATTGTAATTGAAACTCTTGTGCATTACGGATGTATTTTGTTTTTTTAGTACGTTTATCAGCAACTCCGACTTGAACTTTTTCTTCATGAGTCATATATTTATCAGCCACTTTATTTGCTTTATCCAAAAGTCTTGTGGTTTTTTCTTTAAATACATTTATATTGCTAGAGGCTGCTTTTGTTTTTTGATAAGCATGTTGCATTGAGTTGTAGTTTACAATTAAAAGTAATAAAGTAGCAGTAATTATACCAAATGCACATATTGCTCCTTGAAATGGTTCAGTTGTAGCTCCATTTTCATCAGCTGGCATAAATGTTGAAAAAATCAATAGCCATAAAAAGCATCCTGCTAAATAAGTAGCTACTATTTTTAATATTTTTAATGCAATGTTTTCTTTTTTCATTTTTACTAACATTCCTTTCTTTCATGGCATAAAATTTGATAAAAATAAACTTGTTTACAATTATTTTTCAAACTTTATTCTTTTTTTTAATATATATTATAGCAAACTTTATTTAAAATTTCAATTTTTTATCTTTCATACTTTTATAAACTATATTAACTTTCATGCTTTTATAAACAATTAATTAACATTTGTAACTTAATTTTTATTTCTTCATAATTGCTACTATTTCTTTAATTTTAATCCATCTTTAAATGCTTCACCAACTCTTCCATTTACCTTATAATATCCATGAGTAAATGGGTCAAATGTAATTGCATCGACTAAATTTATATCCACATTCTCACCATTCATAACTTTTTCATCAGCAGTTACATTTATAACTTTACCAATTACTCCAACTCCATATTCATTACTTTGATATTCTATAAATTCGCATTCAAGACAAATTGGAAATTCATTTATTATTGGAGCATCAATATTTTCTGATTTAGTAGCAGATAATCCACTATTTTCAAATTTATTTGATGTGTTATTTCCTGAAACAATTCCAAAATAATCAGCTTCAGCTACATGTTTACTATCTGCTATACTTACAGTAAATGCTTTTCTTTCTTTGATATTTTTTACCGTTTTGTGTGACTCTGTTAGGTTTAATCCTACTACATTTCTGTCTATCATTGTCCCCCATGCTGCATTCATTACATTTACACTTCCATCTTCGTTATATGTTGCAATCATTAGAACAGGCATTGGAAATATTGCTTCAGTTGTTTTTATACTTTTTCTCATAATAATCATCCTTTCTTTTTTATTAATATTATCATAATTATTCATTTTATTCAATTGGTAATATTAAATCATTTTT
>OCTW011559888.1_pt1 | contig 19724 bp, 15 predicted proteins | sample 1539671 | NCBI WGS metagenome assembly OCTW01 (sample SAMN02144230, study PRJEB22623) | gut metagenome | biome: sheep rumen | host: Ovis aries | place: New Zealand
AATTTCCGTCAGAGTGCCATTCAAGGAATCATGAAAAGAATAAAGGCGAAGGGCGCTGAGGTTATCATCTATGAACCTACTCTTCCCGATGGAGATACATTCTTCGGCAGTCGTGTGGTAAACGACCTGGCTGAATTCAAACAGCTGAGCAAAGCTATCATTGCTAATCGATATGATGTTTGCCTTAATGACGTACAGGATAAAGTTTACACAAGAGATTTGTTCAGAAGAGACTAATCTGTCATAAATATAATTCAATATGTTACCCTCCAATATCGACATCTCTGGCAAAACAGTCCTCGTTACGGGTGCTGCGGGTTTTATCGGTGCCAATTTGGTGAAGCGACTCGTACAGGACTATAAAGATATCAAGATTATAGGTCTTGATAATATTAATGATTATTACCCAGTAGAGCTGAAGTATTACCGTCTGGCTGAATTAGGGGTTGAAAGACAGCATATTGCTGAAGGTCAGGCCTCACTAAGTAATAGTTGTCCAGGCTTTTTATTTTTCAAAGGTGATATAGCGGATAAAAGATTAGTTTCATCCATTTTTGATAGGTATCAATTCGACGTGGTCGTAAATCTGGCTGCCCAAGCTGGAGTCCGTTATTCTATTGAGAACCCTGATGCCTATATCCAGAGTAATATAATAGGCTTCTATAACATCCTTGAAGCATGTCGACACCATACTGTGCAGCACTTGGTTTACGCGTCTTCCTCAAGTGTGTATGGTGGCAATGCCAAGATACCATTTAGCACTGACGACAATGTTGACCATCCAGTAAGTCTTTATGCCGCCACTAAAAAGAGTAATGAACTATTTGCCCATTGTTATAGTAAACTTTATGGTATCCCTACAACGGGTCTACGTTTCTTCACAGTCTATGGTCCTGCTGGTCGGCCTGACATGGCATACTTCGGATTTACCAACAAATTGTTGAAAGACGAAAAAATCCAGATTTATAACTATGGTAATTGTCGTCGTGATTTCACATACATAGATGATATTGTAGAGGGTGTCGTACGAGTGATGAAGAGGGCTCCAGAATGTAAGAAAGGGTCTGATGGACTGTCGTTGTCGCCGTATGCTATATACAATATTGGAGGTGGTCAGCCAGAAAACCTGTTGGCTTTTGTGCAGATACTTCAGGAAGAACTAGTATGTGCTGGCGTGTTACCGCAGGACTACGACTTCGAGGCACATAAAGAGTTAGTTCCGATGCAACCCGGTGATGTCCCAACCACATATGCAGATGCTTGTGAATTAGAACGAGACTTCGGTTTTATACCAAAAATAACATTGAGAGAGGGGTTAAGAAGGTTCGCGAGATGGTATAGTTCTTTTTATTGTATGAGGTCGAGGGGATAGCATAATATATGTTTACAGTTTATTACAGATGCGTTAATTTTTAATTTTATTCTATAATTCACTGTCTTTGTTCTACTTATATGAATTTTAACTTTTGACGATTTGAAATGAACGAGTATCTTTGCAGCATAACACTGCAAGGATATAAACACTGGACGATACATTTTCTCGCAGTGACAGACTATATACCAAGATATGAGTTTGACAAGTGTGTTGCGCGGCACTTCGGTGATTACCATACGAGGGCTTTCACTTGTTATAACCAATTCCCGTACCAGCTTTTCGGCCAACTTATAACTTGCCAATCAATGCGGGGATGTCTGTTTGTGCCTGAAGGCGCACAAGAACAGCCTGTATCATCTCGGTATAGCCGTTTCGGTCAACAGCACATCGCTTACCAGGGCCAATGAAAAGCGCGACTACCGCATATATGAGGATTTCAGACGTTATCTGATTGGACTTGTGAGGCCGATGTACGCTTCCGAGGCCGCGCCAGACGTGAATCTGCCAGGCTGCGAACTTCTGGCACTTGACTCCACCACCATCTCCTACAGCATCAAGCTGCAGACTTGGGCTCTCGGCAAATACTCCAAAGGCACCTCAAGATGCACACTGCGATAAGCCTCAGGGGGAGCATCCCCGTGGACATACACAAAAGCCACGGCAAATGGCATGGCAGCAATATACTCGATGTGATGGACATAAACCAAATGACATGTTTGTCATAGACAATGCCTATGTCGATTTCAACGCCCTGTACCGCATACACAAGGCTGGCGCATTTTTCGTGACACGAGCCAAGGAAAATATGAAGTATGACGTGGTCGAATCACTTGGCGGGTTTGACTCCGGCAGCAGTGTGCGTGACGATTACATCATCCGTGTTACTGGGGTGAAATCCAGGTATTTCTATCCCCATCCGACGCGGTTGGTGGTATACCATGATGCAGACAACGACCGCGAGTTCCTCTTCATCACCAACAATACCAAGATTTCCGCCATCGATGCGGCGAACCGCTACAGAAACCGCTGGCAGATTGAAGTCTTCTTCAAATGGATGATGCAGAACCTGACCATCAAGAAACTTTGGGGGCATTCCCTGAATGCCGTTATGACGCAGTTGTAGGTGTCAATCTACACCTACCATCTAATCGCTATAATCAAGTCTCAGCTTGAAAGCCCGTACTCAATAACCGAGGTGGCAACTTTTTTGTCAGTGTCGGCGTTGGAGAAGAACAGCCTTCAAGAGTTGCTTACCACTCCAAACCCTGCTCTCATTCTTTCTCAAAATGACAAAGAACTAACGTTATTTGATGTAGTATCCTAATAACTGTTAAATATTAACGCATCGGCTCTATATACAGTTGAAAGGTGACGTAGGCGTTAACAGTGTGAGCAGAGCGTTTGTTAATAGTTCGAAGTTTATAAGAAACCCTAATGCCGAAACATGTGCTATTCAGTAAAACAAGAATTTAATGTGAACAATTCAATGGTTTCAGTAATGCTTGAATTAGTTCGTGCAGCCGTATTAGAAAGGAGTCCGTCCATCCCTCAAAATTTCACCATAGATTGGGATAAGTTGATGGAAGTTTCGGCAGAACAAGGGTTGATAGCGTGGGTATGGATTGGAATTGAGAAGTTACCAGAGGCGCAATCCCCCCCCAGACTGCAAAAAATAAACTGGTCTCTTTCAGCTCAAGCTATTAGAGAACGGTATGAATATCAAGTGACAGTACTTAAAGAGATGGTAGATGTCTGCAAGAGGAATAATATTAGGCTGATGGTTATAAAAGGTATTGGATTATCTTCATTATACCCAGATCCTTCTTGCCGTCCATCAGGTGATATAGATGTTTTTTTATTTGGTTCATATCACAAAGGGAATGAGTTGTTTGCCAAGGATAAAATCAACGAAACGGGAAAACATGCGAAACTAGAGTATAAAGGAGTTACTATAGAAAACCATCAAAATTTTCTAAATGTGAAATGGTCAGCGCGTCGAAAGGTGGAAAACTATATTAAGTCGAATCTCTCCAAAGCAGTACTAACTCAGGAAGGGTACTATAATTTAGAGCCAGAGAGTAACCTATTATATTTGGTTATGCACGCTACGCGGCATCTTAATTATGTTGAAACTGGATTAACTTTGCGAAGTATTATTGATATACCTATTTTCCTCAATCATTATCGCGATTTGCTTACCCCTGATAAATGCTATGAATTAATGAACAAATTTAAAATTGCTCACTGTTTTGAACTTATGGTTTATTTAGGAGAATGGGCATTAGATATAAATCTGACTCATTATCATAGAGGGTATGTTCCAATATCTGATCAGAATGCTGCATATGAAATGTTTATAAAATGCAATTATATAAGAACTATCCCATCAGATATTCCCTATCTTCAATATCTTAAATTGAGTTTGGCTCAGTTTAAGCAGTGTCAATGGAAGTTTCGTTATGAGCATGTTAGTTTCTTTAACCGTCTATATTATTTTGTAATAAAACAATTACATAGTTTAGTAAAATATTGCTTGAAAGTGGATGTTAGAAAATCTTTAAAAAGTGAAATTAAAAAAACTATTATTAAAAGATAGCTATAAATGAATCTGTTTCTCAATAGAAAAGAAGGGTGCCGGATTCTGTTAAGATGGTTAGGGGATGGCATAATATTTGATGGACATATGGCTGTCTTTGTTGAGACTTTTCTCCAAGAGAGCCGTGTTTAATTACAGTTGGATATTATGCTCTTAAAGCTTACATAGTGTTATTGTTTCAGTTCACATTGGAAAAGTGATGCTGTTACTCGCGCCTTGTTGCTTTGGGATGATATTATGCTCCGTATTCTGCACATTTGTTATAATGATAGGATGCCGATTTTACACGAAAAGGAGATGGACCAAAACAAGAGAGCCTTATTATTCTTTTGATATAATACTAACCATGGAATGGGTTTTCCAATAATAAGTTAGAGAAGTGAGACGCTATTCGAACATACTTGCATTATTCGTTTTGGCATTATTTCTCACAATATTACAGGCGTGTGGTAATATGCAGGTGGTAACGTCGGACGATAATGATGTTGTGAAGTTATTTGCAGGTAAGAATACAACATACCGTGTTAAAGGGGATATTAATTTAAGAGGTAAAACGTTGAAGATTGGAGATGGAAGCACCTTGGTTTTTAGTGGTGGAAGTTTGAACAATGGTACACTTATGGGTAATATCAAATTTAAAGGGGTAAAGAGGGGATCGCTTAATGTTAGGTTCTCAAAATGTAATATCACTGGACTTGTGCCTATTTATAACAATGGTGATGTTGTAGGTTTGATTTCAAGTTGTGTTTATGGATGCAAGCTAATGGATGATTTGACTATTGATAAACCAATTTATTTAAAGACAAGTGTCAATGGGAATGGCCATTCTATTACGTGTTCGGAGAAAGCTCCAGTTGCATTATATATAAATGACAACCGCACACCTATTATAATTGAAAAAATAACCTTAAGGAAACTCATTCCCAAAGGAACAATCAACCAAAATTATGCGATTCATTCTACCAACTCTTCGAATATTACAATAAAGAATTCATTTATTGATGGGCGAGTTCGATTTGCAAATACGACAATGTCGGATGCAAAAGAGGGTGTAAGTAAGAATATAAGTATCGTTCACTCAGATCTTTATGCAGACTTTTCTTCTTGCCCACAAGGTTGGGAATATGGTCAGGACCATTTAGCTTTTTATTCGGTGAAGAATGTGATTATCGACAATTGTACAATAGAGTCTAAGAATGTTAATCGAGTGATGAAAACATCTGCCTATTTCCATGAAAAAGAGTATAGTCATCCTCAAAACTGTACTGATGGAGTAGTGTTTCGTTGCAATAAAGTGGTGGCTAGTTCAGATAAAGGTAAGCAGTTTTGGGATATGTTTTGTGGAACAGTTAATGTTCTAATTGAAAGCAATAAAATAGATCTCCATGGCTTTACTAGATTTGTTGAAGATAAAGCGTATCAGAAAAAATATAAAGGTGATAGTCTACATTTAAGCCACATTGTGATTAAAAATAACACGGTTTCAATAGAGTATGGAAACCTGTTTCAATTTAAGGCTAACAGTGAGGTGGATGCTTTTGAAGTAATAGGAAATACGTTTACTATTTATGGAGCCAATATCAATCCGAATTCTCAATGGAACCGTCAGAATGTTTTTTTATTACAGGGTTATAGATCATGTGTTATTTCGAATAATACTATTACATTAAAAGATGAAGCGATTGGTTTACCCCTAGCGAGTGTAAGTTTTGATTGTCTTGAAACTAAAATCGTTGATAACGTTATTGTTGATGCATCTCAACTTTTTTTTCGATCTGCAACATCTTCGACAGGTGACGAGAAGTATACCAGATGCAATAGATTTGAATATTGTGGAAATAGGCGTTATTATTCCCAACATTATACTAAAAAATCACGGATGGAGCTATATGTTGTTCATAGTAACATTGGTGTTTTATTTTTGAGTATTCCTGGCGAGCCTATTTCGGACGATAATATAATTGAGTTTGGAGCAGGAACAACGGTCAGAAATTTATTTGTATCGGTAGACTCTCCAAAACGAAAGAAATTGTTCCGCATTAATAATGCAAAAGATGTAAATATAACAATAAATCAAATCCCAGTTGGTACAGTTCAACAAGGGACTGACTGGACAATATTATAATTTTCAATGCTATGAGACTTCGTTTTGTTAACGCTATTATAAACGCTTATCTTAGAAAGTTTTATCCAGTCAAGTGGGCTCGCAGGATTGGCGTAAAAGTGGGTGATTATACTGCTATCTCTCCAGAGACTCGGTTCCCAAGTGAACCGTATCTAATAACTATTGGGAATCATGTTCAGGTGACTCGATCAGTATCAATGTATTCTCACGGTGGGGGGAATGTTGTAAGACGTAAAATACCTGATTTTGATTGCTTTGGTAAGATAGTGATTGAAGACTGGGTATATATTGGAAGTGAATCCCTCATCATGCCAGGTGTAACAATCGGTGAAGGAGCATTGGTTGCTGCTGGTTCTGTGGTTACCAAGTCTGTGCCTTCTGGAATGGTTGTCGGGGGCAATCCTGCCAAGGTGATTTGTTCAGTCAATGATTACATAGAGCGTAATAAACAATATAATGTAAAGACAAAAGGGCTTGGAATGGAGAAGAAAAAAGAGTTTCTCCTGGGGCTACCTGAAGAAATGTTCCTCAAAAAGTAGATAGCAAATAATGACTTTAAATCATTCCACAAAAAAAATAGCTGTTAATACTATCGTTCTTTATCTTAGAATGATAGTAATAATGTTGATAGCTCTATATACTTCTCGTGTTGTAATAAAAGCATTGGGGGTTGATGACTACGGACTATACAATGTTGTCGGTGGCGTTGTAGGTCTTTTCGCTTTTTTGAGAACATCTATGGAGCAAGCCACCCAACGGTTCTTGAATTTTGAGATGGGAAAAGAAGAGGGGGACCTTAATAGTGTTTTTTGTGTAAGTTTGACTATTCATATTCTGATTGCCTTACTTTGCTTGATTCTTACTGAAACTATTGGTCTCTGGTTTTTAAATACGTATCTGAATATCCCCGAGGGAAGAGAAGTGGCTGCAAATATTGTATACCAATGCGTTGTGCTTTCTCTCTGTACAACAATAATATCAGTGCCCTACAGTGCATCTGTTATCGCTCATGAGCAAATGTCATTTTATGCCATGGTTAATATTGTAGATGCTATCCTTAAGCTTGGAATAGCAATGATTGTGTTAAATAGCGATACAGATAGACTGATTTTTTATGGCATATTGATGATGCTTGTTTCTGTAATGAATATCATCATGTATTTCTTTTTTTGCCGAAAAAGATACAAGGAAACAAATTTTCATTTTCTTTTTGAAAAGTCATTGTTCAAACAAATATTTGGTTTTACAAGTTGGACAATAGTCGGGCAGGCAGCTATTATAGGTACCAATCAAGGAAATAATATATTGTTGAATATGTTTCATAATGTTACAGCAAATGCTGCTATGGGAGTTGGTAATCAAGTTGGTTCAGCAGTTCTAAGTTTGTCGGGCGGTTTTCAAACTGCATTTAATCCACAAATGACCAAATCATATGCTGCTAAAGATTATTCATATCTAAGATTTCTATTGATAGCAGTAAGTAAATTGTCCTTTGTCCTAATGTTTGTTGTATCATTACCGATTGTTTTTAACATTGATATTGTTTTAAGTACGTGGCTGGATGTCGTCCCTTTCGGGGCAGGTGCATTCTGTATTCTTTGGATTGTTCAGTCGATTGTCAATTCTCTTAGTACACCGTTGAACTTCTGCATTAATGCTTCGGGCAATATAAAGCATGCTCAGTTGTTCGTTTCCTGTGTGTATTTATCCGACTTAATAGTTCTTTTTGCTTTGTTCAAATTTTGTCTTCCTCCAATAACTGCAATGTGGGTGAAAGTATCTGTAGTTGTTATTGTCTTATTTGTGAGGTTGTGCTTTGCATGCAAGTGTGTGCCAGGATTAAGTTTTTGGGAATATACAAAAGGAGTATTATTGCCATTAGCTTTGACGGTGGCGATATGCGTAGCATTCTCTTTTGTAGTAATGAGTTTTGCAGATACGTCTATTAGAAAATGGTTGGCTACTATTTCCATCATAGCAGTTTCTCTTTTGTCTACCTTTTTTATTGCTCTTCATAAAGAAGAAAGAGGATTTCTGGTGGAAACAATAAAAAGTATTCTTCATAAAAATCAGTAAGATGAAAGAATTAACGATTTGTCGGAATCTTTTTAATGCTTTGAATGCTTCTGGCGTGAAATATTGTCACTGGAAAGGTACAGCAAATATTGAAAAAGGCTTTATTGGAGAGTCGGACTTAGATATTTTTGTGCATCCTAATGATAATGAGATTGCAACATCATTGTTGGAACAGAACGGTTTCGTCCACTTTTATACGCAATGGGGACAACGGTATTCTTTCATTCAAGACTGGATAGGCATGGATAATGATACTGGCGTTCTAATTCATATACATTATCATAACAAAATGATGGTAGGCCATACTGGGGTAATGGAGTACACGTATCCGTGGGAGAATGATGTTCTCGCTTCTTGTATATTTGATAATAATACAGGAATGTATATAATAAGTCCTGAATATGAGGCTCTTACTTTTTTTTCTCGATTAGGTCTTGAGTTCCCCAATAAAAAACTAAATAAAATAAAACAAAATCAGTACTCATTTACAGAAGAGGCTGAAACAGAACTTGATTACATTCGTTCTAACGTAAATGAGGAGGAGCTTAAAGAGTTATTTTTACTTTATTATGGAGAGGACGGATTAAGTTTATTCAATTATTATCAAGTGCCACAGTTGGATAAGTCATCATTGAAATGGCTGCGTAAACTTACAAAGAAATATATACCGCATAGTGGCTTTAGCGTATTAAATGAGCTTAAGTCGTTTTATGTGAAATTCATTCTACGTTATGTTTTTCCACGCCAACATATAGTTCCCCGAAAAAAGATTCATAACTCCCATAAAGGACTATCAATTGTTTTTGTTGGGCAGGATGGTTCCGGGAAAAGTGTCGTCTCGAGCGATATCAGAAGATGGCTATCCTGGAAGATTGAAAGTAGACTATATTATCTGGGGTTTGGAGAACAATATAAACCTTGGAGTAGACAGCTGCAAGAACGATTTCATAATAGAAAGGACTTAGTATCGAAATTAATAAGCAAATGGCTACCGTTTTATATTTTGCTACAACGTTCAAAAGATACTGTGCGTGTGATAAAGTCTGCTCAGGCATACATCCATACGGGCGGTATTGCTATTTTTGATCGTTTCCCGCAAAATAAAGTGGCGGGCATTAATGATGGCCCTAAAATACGAAAATTGCTGACCCCTCTTGTTAAAAGTTCTTTTTTGAGGAGGATTGCACATCTTTATGAAAGAAGGGAAGAGCGTAATTTGGAAAAGGCTATTCATTTTGAACCTAATATAGTATTCAAGTTGAGAATAACGGTGGAAGAGACTATGAGGAGGAAACCTTCAGAGAGGATAGAGAGTGTTGAGGAGAAACATGAAATAATAGAAACTATGACCTTTCCAAATTCAATAGTATATGATATTGATGCTTCTATGAAGTATGAACAAGAATTAATTGAAATAAAGAATTTTATATGGAACAACATACGAAAATTATAGACCTGTACGGGTTACCTGGGTGTGGGAAAACCACCTTACAAAATAGTTTTATTTCGTTATGCAAAGATCAATCTTTTTCGGTAGGTTATCTTCCTGATTTGACTACATACATGAGAAAGCACCCAATTTCTTCATTTGTAAAATCGTTTAGCATATCCCAATTTTTTCTTTTGTTTCGTTTTTTTTGTAGCGTTCCTCTCTTACGACTATCTGATTGGAGTATTTATTGGGGCTTCATAAAGTTCCTATTTATCTATAAATTTTCAAAGACGGTCCAAATTAAAGATTTTATTATTGTAGATCATGGTTTTTGTCAGTCGGTGGGTAGTTTGACTTATGGTAATATTGAGTATCTATCTGAAAATAGTAGGCATTTACTTTATAGACTTTTTACTGTAATTGATATAGATATTCCGATTTATTGTCATATCTCTGCAGAATTATCTTTGTACAGAATAAGGTATAGAAACCGCCAAAGCAAGTCAGGTCGCCTTGACCGTATAAATGATGATGCGAAATTAATGAATGCCTTGAAAATACAGGCTATAATGTTTGATTCCATATACTCATTAACCAAAACTAATTTAAATAGTCAATTTATAGAGATGAATGATGAGGTTGAGAGCATTGCTATTCAGGTATTAAATTCCATTTCTTGTTATTCTAGTATTAATGAAGTTCATTAATTTTATATTTGCTATAATGTTAGTCGTTTTCTCAGTTGTTTATATGCAATTGGGATTAGACAGTTTTAATAATAATCTTTTTGATGCCTGCTTCATTTGTGCAGTGATTGCGGTAGCTGCTTTCTTCATTGCATCTCAGAAGAAAGGTGGTAAAGGTTATTGGTTGAAGCCATCCTATTTATTTGTAGGGGGATACATGGCGGTGAATTTTCAATATTTGCTGGATTTACGATTGGGCCTAAAAACATTGTCTTCTGGTAGATTTTTATATTCTAATATCTTAAACCATTGTGCGGTACTATCTGTTCTCGGCATTTTGGCTTTCGTAATTGGTTATGGGATGAGGCCTCTAAGGAAACGAGAGGAAGATGCTTATATCATCACTCAAAGTGGTAAGAACGATTTTCCTTTTCCCCAGTTGATCGTTTTTTTACAAATCGTTGTTTTCCTCTTATTCCTTTTAACGTCTGACCTTGCGTCTATGATTAGTGGGGCTGGATATGGAGTGGATGATGTATCTGCTTTTGAAAATTTGTTGTACGTTATTAATGCAATAGTTGTATTATTTGTCGTTTGGAGTCAATCTTCTCACACCTCATTCGTTTCATACATTAAAAGATTTCCAGTCGTTTCATTGGCTATTTTTCTTTTATATTGTATAATGAGACTTCTCAGCGGTGATCGTGGTCCGTTTATTTATTCTATTCTTTTATTCTTTTTTGGCTATCTATATTATTCACGGAAACGTCTAAATTTGATTGTTGTCTTAGTTCTCTTAATCGGCTCCATGCTTTTAGCCTCAGTAGTGGGAATTGCCCGTGGTTACAATACCCAGTTATCATTTGGTAAGAAAATGTCTGATGCGTATGATCAATTCTCTTCAGAAGGCCGATTTGGTAATGACGATGAAACAATTTTCGATTATACGGATGAGCTTGGCTTTTCTTTCTATGTTAACCAAGTTGATGTGTATGCCGTAGAGGTAAAAGGAGAATCGTTGCACTATTTATCTTACCCAGTTTATGCTTTGTTGAGTGGTATCCCGTTTGCGCCTGCCCTGATTCAGAAATCATTCGGTGTTAGTCCCGAGGATTTTAGTTCGGCAGGTTTTGCTAATAAACAGTTTTTTGGTGGCTATGATAGAAGTTGGGGCATTGGAACCACTATTCTGGGATTCTTCTATTTAAGTTTTGGATTTATTGGAGTGATTCTTGGACTCCTCTTTACTGGTTTGTTACTCCGTTATTTAGATTCTGTTATTCTTATAAAGAACAAACGAACTATTGGTATTTATGAGTTGCTATTTGTATTATTATTTGCAGCTAAAGCTATATATATGCCACGAGCAACAGTATTCTTGGAAATACCACGTTTTATTTGGGGTGTTATTTTGTTGGTGTGTATCATGCCTTTTATTAAACCTAAATTACGCAAAAATGTAGGACAATCTCCCTATGCTGAATCCAATAAGAATTACCTCAACTGAATGCTATAATTGATGGTAAACTCAACAAAAAAGTGAATGTGCTTCTCGTATTTCACATTGGAATACGAAGATCTATAGGCTTGTAGGGATGTCGTACTGGGGATTTTTGTTGTTTGGATTGTTCGAGTTATTCGGAGTAAACTCTGTTTGCTTGTTTTTACCAATTTTAGTGGTTCCAATATGAAGGAGATGACAAAGCACTTCATCAGAGATCTTTCCACAAATTCGAAAATGGAAAGGGTCTTGTTGCTGCAACCAAGAGAGGGTAAGTATAGGAGATGTGCGTAAAACTAGTAGTTATAAATAGTTGACCTCATATATGATCAACTGTTTAACTGATGATAAATTGTAATAAAATACTTATAGATTGGAGAAAGTTATGACTGAGCACTGTAAAACTAGCAAGGCGATGTATATGTATACAAAACCTGCACCATGAAATTGGCTACAGTTGCAACTCTTCGGTATTTAGTCGTACTAGAATCAAATGCATTTGGAATGCATATTGGTCAGCAAAATAGGTTAAAACAATTTAAGAAAGATTCTCAAAGTCTTCGTTAGCGCAAATAGTAAATGCTTTGATAGCTAGATTATTGTGTGGTGAGTTTGCTGATATAAAATTTGTGTGGAACATTTCGGCTGATTGCGTAAATCATTAGTGGGAAGATTTGTCTATTAGAGTACTTAGTCGGTTAGCCGTCAATACAGAAAAGTGTCCAGTGTGGTCTAACCGAGTTTGTGGAGTTTTGGAATAGCATTGGGAACGGGCTTGGAACTGATGTCGAAAATGATTATCCGCACGAATAGCAACTTGGTGGCAGTAATAACCGTACACTGAGTTCCACTATACTGTAAAAAAGCATTATGTTGCCTATGTATGCCAAGTTGGCAAGAAGATCATAGAAAGTGGATTGAAAATAAATCTCAGGCATCCGGTCGGCATCTCTCATTCTCCACCACGTGAACCACACTCTCGTCCTCTCTATCTGCTATCTTTTCTATTACAGAGTCTTCCCATTTTTTCTAGGGTATCAATACGCCCGGTACTTGATGTATTATTGGATTTTCCATCTTGTGTTTTCTTTCCCGAACACAGTCTGTCCTCATTTAGTATCTTATTACATCACTATTTAATTTACCCGTTTAATAATAAGTATTTTGGCAGACTGATGATTACGTCAGTGCCTGGTACAACTGACTTCTAAGTATAAAGAAGTCTGCAGTAATGTTGATTGTGAATCACTAGTGTCTTTTGATTGATTTAACAGTTATAATTTAATACCAGTTGCTCACTGTCGCCCATATCTTCCTGCCGTTTCCAGAAAAATTCCAAGAGCTCATCTTTGACTAACAAGGAGCTGCCTAGCACCCTTATTACCTCTAAGACAGATTTGTCCAAGCTGGTTCGTTTTCGATGATGGCGTCGTGTATCTGTATTTGCACAGCGTTTTCGTTGTTAACATATTAACGCTTGATACAGAGATGTTGCTTGATTCATTTGAATAAAAGCTCGATCTGCCAGCGGTAGGGCCGAGCAATGTCCTTAGCGGCATGGTAGAAGTTGTTGGTGTAGTACACGAAGGAGAATCCGAGGTCTTGGTGTAATAGACAATCCTGCCTAGCTTCTCCGGATAGTAGACAGCGTAGCGCTTCCGAGTGAACATAATAGCCTGGTCAGGGAGTGCGCAGTCTTCCCCATTAAGCATGTCTTCCCCATCGGTGATTTGGATTTCAGGACTCACTTTCTTCCGGATAACTCAGAAATCACAGTAGAGATGTATGGCAAAAAGCCTTACGAGGCCCAAGAAGCCACGGTTGGTTACCCTGTAGACTACGGGCATCTCTGAGGCAGTGTCAATCAGAGTGTGGACTTTGAAGCTGGACTTTGTGCTGCGGAAGAGAGTTCATCTAAAGATGGACATATAGAGGTTGATGGTGATGAAATCAACAGCGTAGAAACGTCCGTGGTGTTCGAGATCCTAGGTGAGCCTCCTTTGTTGAGCTAGCGACACCATATAGAACGCAAATTCTTCGAAAACAGATGGTCGCGGAGCATATTGGCCTTCGAGAGGGCGTTCCTGACAACTGATGCCACTTCCAATCCAAAATTAAAAGAACTTTTAGTATGGGCCGTGGTGATGTCTGTGAGTTCTTGGATACTTTCGCATCCTATGACTTGGTTGAACATAAGCACAAATAGATGGCTTCAATGAGAAAGACCCCAACATTCGGTTCTGTCATGATATTTCGAAACGACTCTCTGAAACACTATCGTTGCGGAAGAAACGAAATGATTTGTGCGAATACGTATTGTTCGGTATGTGTACAGATTCCTTTTTGATGAAGAAAACAAATATACACATTTCAAACGTCGGACACATTTTTTTCAGCCAATATGTACACAAATGCAGATAAAATACTTGACAATAATTAGGAGATATTAATGGCTCCGGATAATAATTTTAGTCAAATGTATATGAGATAATGGATAGGCAACTTAAAAAAGTAATTAAGCATCCGCGATACATATTAGCGCGTGTGCTAGCGTGGTATCCGATTAATCGGTTGTTTTCGGATGAAAGGTACTTAAAATTGATGTACTGTTTTCGTACCGGAAAAGTGCTTAATTGGGAGAACCCTGTGAGGTTTAATGAGAAGATTCAAAGGTTAAAGCTCCTTAATAATAGTGAACACTGTTCAACTCTCGTAGATAAAGTTGGGGTTAAAGAATATGTAACGGAAAAACTGGGAGAAGGTTTTGTAATCCCTACTATTGGAGTATATGATTCATTTGATCAGATACAACTTGCAGATTTACCCAATAGTTTTGTTATTAAGACCACTCATGATAGTGGTACTATTGTAGTGGTGAAGAATAAATATGATTTTAACTCTACGAAAGCTCGGAAAATAATCTCCAAGAGTTTATCTAGAAACTATTATTGGGCAGGACGCGAGTATCCATATAAAAATGTAAAACCTCGTGTTATTGTTGAACAATATATGGCAGACAAAAGCGGAGGACTAAATGATTATAAGTTCTTCTGTTTTAATGGTGAACCGAAATATCTATTTTATGCTTCAGATCGATCTAACCCATTGGGAATGCCACCAAAGTTCGATTTTTACGACATGGATTTGAAACACCTCCCTATAGTGTGTAACGGACACGAAAACGCGTCGAAACCTTTAGATTACTTCCCAGAATTTGACCAAATGAAGCACTTAGCCGCTGTTTTATCAGCAGGTTTTCCCCATGTCAGGGTTGACTTTTACTTGATTGATAAAAGAGTGTATGTGGGGGAGTTGACGTTCCACCATGATGGAGGGTTTGTGTCTTTCATCCCTGACGAGTGGGACTATATATTTGGTAAATCAATTGTTTTAGATGATTTAATCAAACAATAGGAATGAAACAGATAGTTTTTTTTGATGCCTGTTTGACTCGAGGTGGGGCAGAGAGGCAGGCCTCTCTGCTGATGAACATGTTAATAGAAAAAGGTTACCTTGTAACTCTTACTACTTTTGAAGATAGCGAGGATTGTTATCCTCTATCGGATAAGATAGTTCGGAAAAGGTTGGCTCTTAATAAACCAAGATTGGTGAAGATGTTGTCAATCTTTCATTATCTTCTTCACGTAAAAGCGGATGTGGTATTTGCTTTTTCACAGAGGTTGAGTGTGTTAGCGATCCCACCACTATTGTTCCGTCCGAAGGTGAAATTGATTTCTGGAGAGAGAAATTGCACAGTAGTTCAAAAAATATGGGAGAAGATTTTGATAAAAACCCGTATTTACAAAAGATCTGATTTTATTGTATCTAACAGTTATGCCCAGGTCAGATATTTAAAAAATGAGATGCCGTCTATATCCAGTAAACTCAGAACGATTACCAACTATACTGATTTATCAAAATATGCCTTTCATCCGATGCCAAATAATGAGCATTTGCAGATTGGCTTATTTTGTCGTTATGAGTGGCAAAAGAACTTTCATGGGTTGGTAGAGGCTGTCCATCGACTTGAACTTACTGGCAATACTGTGAATTACCATATAGACTGGTACGGTAGAAAGTCCTTTTCGAATCCGAAGCTGCAGACTTATTTCCAAGAAGGTGTTGATCTGATAAAGAAGTATGATCTTGAAGATAGGTTCACTCTCCACGATAATACAGACAGGGTGGCAGAGCTCATACCTCAATATGATGTTTTATGCCTTCCATCATTTCATGAGGGGTTCTCGAACTCTTTATCAGAGTATATCTGTTGTGGAAGACCTGTCTTGTGTAGTGATGTTAGTGATAATAGTATTATGGTTCATGATGGTGAAAATGGCTTTATTTTTAATCCCAACAACATTGATGATATAACTAATGCTTTTATAAAATTTTTTGCTTTAAATAAAGCTCAGAGGGTGCGAATGGGAGAACGAAGCCGTGAAATTGCAGAAAAGCTTTTTGACGCAAATAGATTCATTAATGATTACATTGAAATAATAGAGGCATAATATGAATAACGTCATAACTCTGATGCTTGATTCCGTTATTTGGGAATCAGTTGGAAAAAGTAGGTGTAAAGTCTCACCAACTCCTTTTTTGGATTCGTTAAAGAAAGAGAGTATTTGTCCTAGCAAAATGTTTTCTCATGGGCCGTATACTAATGCTGCTACTAGGAGTTTGTATACTGGCAGAAACACATTAGATGATTTTGGGTATTTCTTTCAGCTAAATACATCTCCCGTCACGGACTTCCAGGTGTTCCATGATGTGGGCTACGAAACTTATGCTATTACGTATCCGTATTATATAATCGGTCCGGGAATGCAAAAGCATATTGATCATTTTTATTATACCACAGGTTTTGAGTTTAATAGTGAATGGGGCGGGATTTATAAATACTACCATGATTTGATTGGTGATAGGCGTTTGACAAGTGAGGAATATGCGCTGTTGAAATGTCGTACTGATTTGTTATTCCAGACGTGGCTAATCTTCTACGAAGACTTATTGTCCAAAGATGAAGCCTCTGCGATGATAAGGCAACAATTAGTTGGTGTTGACTTGGCAAAAGATTTGTGTTTGCTTCAGAAAGAGTATGAACAGTTTAGAAATGGTAAAGAAAATTATATTGATGATTTGATAGAGAGGGGTCTGGATCATGTCTTGCCGTCAATTAATCATATATTGATTGACAAGAGTATCAGTCGTGAATATTTGAATGGTATACATCGTGCTCATAAAGGTTTTTTTTCAAAACTTGTTAAGAACAATATAAAAGCGAATATCTGCAAAAATGCACCGACGGCGAAGCGCTTCTATCTGGCATTCGAGAGATATTTTAAATATAGTGATAAAGAAGCATTTCTGTTCTTAAGTAATTATTTAGGGAGTTTGACTTCTTTTCAATTAATGAAAAAGAGGTGGGGTACAGAGAAATGGCAGAACATGCCATCTGCAAGAACACAGCTCCAGTTCATTGCAGACGATATATTGAAAAATAGGGAATCTGATAAACCTTTCTACATCTCAATGCAGATAGAAGAGGCTCATAACAATATTGCGTTCTTTTCATATGACTGTCAAGATGATAACCAGATTGAGGAAGAAATTAGAGTTTTGAAGATGTATCTGGACGAATTGGGTGCGGGCTTTAGAGGTAATATTGTATACTATTTGGCGTTACGGTATATTGATTACGCTATTGAGGAATTCTGCAACAGATTGAAGTCATTAGGCTTGTGGGATAATACAACGTTGTTAATAACGGCAGACCATGGATCTTCATACACTTTTTATCCATTACATAGCAGAAGAGTGAATTGCTTTGATGAAGAGAGTTATCATATATACTCAATTATCAGACATCCAGGTCTCAAGGGTCGTGTTATTGACACTTATCAGAATTCTCGGGATATTTTACCGACCTTATTAGATGTTGTTGGAATAAAGCCGAGTCCTTATTTCAAAGGACATTCAATGTTGGATGAAACAAGGCCGAGTTTACCATACACATTGGGAGAATATATGGGGCCGGGGTGTCCAGATATGCATGCATCTAAACCGATGTGGCTGAGAGCTCAAGATGAGAATTACCTCATTGGATATAAAGTAAGCGTTAATCAAGTTTTTGAGGACGGTGAACTGGCTGTCGTCTTTGATTTAAAGAAAGATCCTAAAGCCTTGTATAATATCAATTTTGCATTTGATCGAAAAAAGGTTGATTATTTGTTGGCTCCGATGAAAGCACGATTCCTCGAGATAAAAAAAGATACAGAAATCTTTATGAACAAAATACGAAGATGGGATGGCAATTATGATGACTTAGTAAACAATTGATTTTGCGAGTTAAAAATGTGTTTTTGTCCAGAGAATAATAATTCAATTAAATATATAATAATCTAAATCTATGGAATATAAGGAATTACATTTTCCCGAGCACTCTCAATTCTTAGTGACAGGCGGTGCTGGTTTTATAGGTTCCAACCTCTGTGAGGCGATTTTAAAGATGGGTTACAAGGTGCGTTGTCTTGATGACTTGAGTACAGGCAAACAGGCTAATGTCGATTTGTTCCTCGATAGCCCAAATTATGAGTTTATAAAAGGGGACATCAAAGACCTTGACACCTGTATGAAGGCTTGTGAGGGTGTGGACTATGTGCTGAATGAGGCGGCCTGGGGCAGTGTGCCTCGCTCGATAGAGATGCCACTATTCTACTGTGCCAACAACATCCTGGGAACGCTGAATATGATGGAGGCGGCTCGTCAGAACAAAGTGAAGACTTTTGTCTATGCGTCTTCCAGTTCTGTTTATGGTGACGAGGTTCATCTTCCTAAGAAGGAAGGGATTGAGGGCAACCTCTTAAGCCCTTATGCCCTTAGTAAACGTGCCGATGAGGAATGGGCGAAGCAGTACACTAAGCACTACGGACTCAAGACTATAGGTCTCCGCTACTTCAACGTATTCGGCCGCCGCCAAGATCCTCATGGGGCATACGCCGCTGTGATTCCCAAGTTCATCAAGCAGTTGTTGAACGACGAGCAGCCCACCATCAATGGAGATGGCAAGCAGAGTCGTGACTTCACTTACATTGAGAATGTTATTGAGGCTAACCTGAAGGCTTGCTTAGCTCCCGATGAAGCCAGTGGTGAGGCGTTCAATGTGGCTTACGGTGGGCGTGAGTATCTGATAAATATCTATTACGACTTGACCAAGGCACTGGGAAAGAACATAGAGCCTCATTTCGGCCCCGATCGTGTCGGCGACATTAGGCATAGCAATGCCGACATCAGTAAGGCAAAACGCCTGCTGGGTTATGACCCGCAGTATAACTTTGCCCGTGGGCTGAATGAGGCAATAGAGTGGTATAGGGCTAATTTGTAATCAAATAAATAGTTAATAATACAATGAAAGAGACAAAGATTTGTGTAATCGGACTCGGTTACGTTGGGCTACCGCTGGCACGCCTGTTTTCTACTAAGTACAAAACCATAGGTTTTGACATGAATCAGAAGCGTTGCGACGCACTGATGGCTGGCCACGATGCTACGCTGGAAGTGGCAGATGACATCCTTCAGAAGGCTATCAAGAGTCACGGATTCATCTGTACTAGCGACATTGAGAAGATTAAGGACTGCAATTTCTATGTGGTCGCCGTTCCCACCCCTGTAGATGCGGACAACAATCCTGACCTCACCCCGCTCGTTGGTGCCAGCACCACTGTGGGTAAAGTCATTAGCAAAGGCGATGTAGTGGTGTATGAGAGTACTGTATATCCTGGCGTGACTGAAGATGAGTGTATCCCTGTTGTGGAGAAGGTGAGTGGCTTGAAAATGAATGTGGACTTTTTTGGTGGCTATAGCCCCGAGCGCATCAATCCGGGCGATAAGCAGCACACGGTTGAACATATCAAGAAAGTGACTTCCGGCTCTA
>OCTW011493429.1_pt1 | contig 19715 bp, 12 predicted proteins | sample 1539671 | NCBI WGS metagenome assembly OCTW01 (sample SAMN02144230, study PRJEB22623) | gut metagenome | biome: sheep rumen | host: Ovis aries | place: New Zealand
CCCATACGTTCCTGCCACAGTCGAACCACCGCCCTGAATCTGCGGGTTCGCCACCGCACCAAAGTCGATGATTGTCACACGCAGATGCCCGTCATCCTCCGGCGTAATCATGATATTCGATGGCTTGATGTCACGGTGAATGACCACCGGATCATGATGATGCAGCTTATCCAATATCCGCAATGCCTGTATCAGGATATCGTAGACATCATCCATCTTAAAACGGTGCCCCGCATCGATCATGGTTTTGAGCGATGCACCGGGGATGAATTCCTGTACAATGTACGAATACGCCGGATCCTCATCGAGGCATTCTATGGCATCGTAAAAATGCGCAACACCCGGAATGTCGAGCGATTTTAAGACCTTACCCTCGCGCTTAAAAAGCTCATATTCTTTCCAGGTCTTGACCGAACTCACATTCAGCTGCTTGATGACGACGATTTGATTGTCACTCAATCGGACAGACTTATAAATCCGTCCCTGCGCGCCATGTCCGATTTCTTCGATAAATACATAGCGATCTGATATTGACTTCGGCGTCACCACATCCTGCCTGGATGCGCCATCCCCTTCATACTTCGGATGAATGTTCTCTAATGCTTCAAACGTTTGTTCCTGAGTATCCATGACTCTTGCAGCAATTGACCTACGAAACTGTGACTTATCCTCTGGCATGATGTCGGGGCGTTGCGTGGCGATGCCCCGCATCGGGGGTAGGCGCGTATGAAATAGCGCCGAAGGGGGCTTGGCCCCCTTCCCAAATGCATCACTAGGATTCTATATTTAAAGGAAGTTTAACTTCAACATCTTGATTGGTTATGGCAGTAAAATCCAAATGATTCGTCTCAAATTCTCCCAAGGAATCATCTACAATATCTGTGATTCGTCTATTATCTAAAAATGGCAGTGGATACGGCATGCTCATCACTTTATCACCAAAGTACATGTCTTCTATTAAATACAAAATTGGAATTGGATCGCCGATTTGATAATGTCCATCGGGTTCACCAAAAGTGACAAATTTATGTATAATATCCTCTTTGCGCACATCATCCGGTGGATTAAACTTATAATGAATCGAGAATTTTGGACGTGCATAACATAATAATTGAGCTCTGTTTTTAAATTTTTCTCTATTAGTAACATCCTCAATTTTATCGACCAAAATTTGTATATTCTTCGAATCAGAAGGAATATATTCTATTTTGGTAATCGTCGCGATAGCCTTGCGACCATTCCGTGCAAGTTCTAATATTTGCGTTATTTCACTCTCGTACTTTGTGTTATCATTTTGGGGTGTGTTGTTTTTTTTGCGAAAGCACAAGACAAATAAAGTAAGAATTCCTACAATTCCCTCACCGATGATCAATATCATAAGAGACAATGCAAGCCGATGCGTAAAAAACAATAAAAACAACGAAAATAATAATACAAACCAAAACATTACAAGCATTAAATCTTTTGCTGGAGAACCGGATTCGGAACGCATCATGGTTTCGTCATCCATTTCTGGTGCATTCAGATTGTCTAACAATGTCGTCGGGAATTGTCTCGGCGTACTGTCCGAAAGCTTTTGCCATAATTCGATATTGCCAGCCTCTCCAATATGTTCAATCTTATTTAACTTTTCTTCACATTCGGCATCATATACACAATCAGCATCATTCGAATCATGACGATTCCCGTCCGTCTTAAACTGATATTTTTGCCTGCGATAATGGCGGAATATATCGATAATCGCAGGAATATCGGCGAGTCGTTCGTCGACATCTGGATCGAGCATACGGCGAAGTGTCGTCACAAGCTCGTGCGGTTTGTCCTGCATATCCGGCTCGAATATGAGCCTAAAATCCTTCGTCGGCATATCTGCCGGTGATTTTCCGCTAAAAAGCTGTACGGCTACCGCTGCCAGCGCATACACATCACTTGCCGGGCACGGCTTGCCGGTCAATTGTTCAGGCGGCATGTAACCATACGTCCCCGCAACCGTCGAACCACCGCCCTGAATCTGCGGGTTCGCCACCGCACCAAAATCAATAATCGTCACTTTATAATGATGATTGCGGGCAAGCGATAACATGATATTCGACGGCTTAATATCGCGATGAATCACAGGCGGATCATGATGATGCAATCTATCCAGAATTTCTAATGTCTGAATGATAATATCATAAATATCATCCATCTTAAAACGATGGCCTGCGTTGAGCATGGTCTGCAGTGTCGTCCCTGGGATATATTCCTGAACAATATAGGAACACGGCGGATTATCCTCCAGACATTCTACGGCTTCGTAAAACTTCGCAACCCCTGGAACTTTGAGCGATTCGAGTACTTTGGCCTCGCGCTGAAACAACTCATACTCTTTCCACGTCTTGACCGAACTGATATTGAGCTGCTTAATCGCAACATATTGACCATCACTTTTGCGAATTGCCGAAAAAATCTTGCCCTGCGCACCATGACCGAGTTCATCAAAAATCTGATACTTCTCCGAAAGCTCATTCACTCTTTCGCTGGAATGACCAGCTATGCGCTCACTGCACTCGGGCAAATCCAGCTCTTTACGAATCGGTTGTTTCTCAAGATGTGTTTCCATAAACGTCCTTTTTTGAGAACCTCTTACATTCTCACCACCTTTATAGATACCACACTCTTCAATTCAATTGGATATTTTAAAGATACGATAACGATTCAGACCTTCTCCGTTATTTACATACGGATTTGCTCAAGCCTTTAACAATGAACAAGTCGTCCTTTAGGAATTACCTTGTGAATGACTCATTCAATGCTAATTGCTAACTGCTAATTATAGTGAGCAACGTTAGTTGCGAACAAATCCGTTTGTAAAAAACAAAATTGCCTACGGTTGAACAGTTACGGTGCGGGCGCAGCTATTGCCGCTAATGGCGGCAATACGCCTGCGCCAAAGCCGCTATGCCTGCGGCATACGCGGCTTTATGCCATTTTCTCCTCGTTCATCTCCTCATCGGCCACGAGTTCCAGCGGTTTCTCAGCAACGGGTTCCGAGGATGTCCGCTGTTTGAACGCGGTCTTCTTAATATCGATCTGCGTATTGAGTTCGGCCACAAATTTTTCAATCTCTTCGTTGGGCATGATCACAAGAAGCGCCTCGAGATAATCTACAAATGATTTGTAGCGATTCTCCGTTTCCACCCGCGCCATCTTGGTGGCACCGGGATTCGTGGCAGCCGCCGTCTCGATGCGCCGCTGATAGGTCTTCATGAAATTGTCATAACGTTCGCGAAGTGCTTTAACCCAGTCATCCGCATGCGTAAGCTTCAGGTCGGCTTCACATTCGGGAGCTTCGAGATTGTCGAGCAGTTTCTGCAACTTGGCATATTCTTCGTCATAAGCCAGCTGCGTCGGGTTGCCATACTTCTTTAAATGCTTGTACAGCCGTTCGGCCGCCGCGCGGTGCGCCTCATCCGGATGAAGCAGCGCCACCTTGAGCAGGGCATTCAAACATGACCAGGCCTGATCCGCGGCACGATCGGCATCGATCACAGCCTGCCCACTGGCAATGCTCTCTGCGGTCATCTGACGTTTGTACTGCTCGACCGACTCCTTAAATGCCTGTGCCTGTGGCGAGCACAAAAATGCATGCGTGCCCTGCAGACGATTGAGTATATGGGTCAAAAAACCAAGCCATTCATCATTGCGAAGACGTGTAATTGAAAATTTTTTTACTTTGCCCATAAAAAACCTCCCCTTAGAAAAGACGATTGCTGCGCCTCTTGTTTTACAAAGGACAAGGATGTCCGATACATACCAATATAACGTAACAATTTATTCTATGGAAATAAAATCTGATTCTAACAACGACGCATTTTGTCATTTTGAATGTGTCGTATGTCTACGACGACGCATTTTTGACATATTGAACGCGTCGTACATCTACAATGACACTCTTTTAGGCAATTTGGACGCGTCGTACGTCTACGACGACACATTTTTGACATATTGGACGCGTCGTACGTCTACAATGACACTCTTTTAGGCAATTTGGACGCGTCGTACGTCTACGACGACGCATTTTTGGCATTTTGGACGCGTCGTACGTCTACGATGACGCATTTTTGGCATTTTGGACGCGTCGTACGTCTACGATGACGCATTTTTGGCATTTTGGACGCGTCGTACGTCTACGACGACACTTTTTTGACATTTTGGACGCGTCGTACGTCTACGACGACACATTTTTGGCATTTCGAAGCCATCGCCAGTTGGCGACGACACATTTTCTGGAAATCCGCACATCGCTCACTTATAATGATAAACCGCAATATTCGATGTCGTCAGGACATCCCCTCAAAAAAAATTCGTCCAATGAATAGGAGATGATATGCGAAAACACTGGCTTGCAATGGTAGCGATAGGTCTTTCGGTGTGTGCCTGTGACGAAGCCGTCAACGTCGACTGTGGCGAGGGTGGATGTCAGTTTTCTGACGACCAGTTTTCTGATGGGGAATGCCAAGACGGCGACATCCGATGCACAAGTGATAAAAAAGGGTATCTCAAATGCCGTGAAAATCGCTGGAGCGATTTCGAGGTTTGTGAGGAAAACAAGCTTTGCGACGAAAATCAGGACAAATGCGTCGATGACTGCAAAGACAACGACTTCGAATGTATAGACGATTCAGCCGCATCCTATCGCGTATGCGAGAACAAAGACTGGGTGTTCAAAGAATGCGACAGCGGCAAAATCTGTCAAAATAATCAATGCATCGGCCCAGAGGTCACAGAGGAATGCCAGGCAGATGCGTTTGAATGTACTGGTGAATTCAGCTACCGTACATGCGTTGAAGAAAAATGGGCTGAGGGAAACTGCGAAAATGGCAAAGTCTGCCAAAACAATGCGTGCATACCTCAACCTACCAGCTGCGAAGGTAGTGTTTTTCTATGTACAGACAAATTCAACTACCGTAAATGCGTTGAAAACAAGTGGGTGAATGAAAAATGCGAAGATGGCAAAGTCTGCCAAAACAATGCGTGCGTGCCTCCGGAACCGAGCGATTGCAATGAAGGCAAATTCCTCGGATGCACCCAAGATAAAACACAAAAACAAATCCAAATCTGTAATCCCCAAAATGTAAAGAACGAACCCTGTGATCCGGGCATGATTTGCGATACCCAAAGCGGAGGTTGCATATACACCCCTGCCCCGCCATCAGATTCTTGCAGCTACGATAAAATCAAGGGAGAATTAGCTGAAGCCAATTTAGGTTGCGATGATGCGAGCAAGACCTTTATCATCAGCAGTTCGACCAATCTCTCACAATTGAACAATTGGCACGACAACGAAAAAAAATCGTGCCTCGTCTTTTGCGGCGAAATTCACTTGGATACTTTAACAGACTCGATACCACTGCCCCCAAATGCAAAGGTCGTTGGTGTGAAAGAAGCTAAACTCGGTGCTGAGGAGGTTAAAGAAGCTAAGCTCAGTGCTGATGAATTGTCGAAGCCATTGTTTAAAAGCACTAACAAAGATGAAGCCCCCATTCAATCGATCTATTTCAAAGGTTTTGATCTTCAAATCAACTTGAAAGTGTCACAGAATGGTGCTCATGGTGTATTGGCAAACGAAGCCGAAAATGTGATCGTCAAGGACATACTATTGACCGGGGAACTCACCCACAATGACGATCAAATCATTACTGAGGTAGGAGGTTTGTTTGGTGTGGTCACAGGAGACAGCGACCTAAACCATATTACGTTAAATAAAGTGAATATCAATCTTCAACCGAATCGCTCTAGCGAAGATAATGATTCAAAAAATAACAAATCTATTGGCGGAATCATTGGCAGTGCCCCAGAAGGAAAGCTCACTATCATAAATTCAAGTATTAGCGATTTAACTATCAATAGTGGGCTTGCCGCAAATGTAGGAGGTATGATTGGCGATATTTCCTCAAATTTTGAATTCAAAGTTGATGGCGATGATGCTTCTAAAAACACAATTAATGGATTGACCATCTCAAATGCAGAAAGAAATGCTGGTGCAGTTTTGGGTTATTGTGGCAAGAATAATTCAAATAACGATATTACAATTCATGACACAGATATCAATCTTAAAAGCATTTCAGCAAAATACGATTGTGCAGGTGGTTTAATTGGTTATATTCACAAAGGAAAATTTAACGCCAATAATGTTAAGGTTAGAGTTAGCGAAACAATTTCTGCTGCAAAAAATGTTGGTGGTCTTATTGGATATATAGATCATGTCAACACAAGCATCACAAACACAGACATTCATACAAATAACATTAAAGCAAAGATCATAGATAAATATGACACGAGCGGATCATGTACAGGAGGCCTATTAGGTAGAATTCATACGACTTCAGACAAAACCGATCTTAAATTGGAAAATATAAAAGTCATTTCGAATTCAATCGTTTCTGAGAAAAATTATGCAGGTGGACTTATTGGCATAATAGGAATCAATTATAATGGTCAAGAAACTAAAATATCTTCTACCATCAAAAGCACTTCATCTTTTTCAAAAGAAATAAAGGCTAATCAATATGCTGGAGGGCTCATAGGTTTTATTTCAAAGAATACAGAAAGCACCAAGATAGAGAAAATTCAAAATGTGGTCGAAACACTAAGTATAAGTTCAAACATAATGGAACCAGGTGGTCTCATTGGATATGTATGTACTGATGACAAAAATAAATGCATAAAGAAAATTGAAATTACAAGTGCAGTTTCTTATTCACAACGTACAAAAGACAATAGTCGTACTAAATGGTATGCTTTACTAAAATACAAAAACTGTGAAGATAATAAAGACTTATTTAAAGCAGTCAGGTTTTATAGTGATTATAAATTTAACAATAGTAATTCTTATGCCTGTGGTCAAGATGTTAATTTTGGTAATGAATTATATCGTATTCAAGCTAACACATGTAAACAAGTAAACATTACTGGTTTTAATTGCAGAAAAATAAAAATAAATGGTAACACCATCACCATCCCCCTCTTCGACACCTCAATGCTCGACGAAGACGGCAATATCCAATGGTAAGCCGCCGATGAACCGCCAACGTTACTACCAGGCGTTACTACTCAGCCGGGGGAGCTGAGCTTATTTCCTAAGTCACTACAATATCAAGGCGTCAGGCAGTAGGCAGTAGGCAGTAGAAACCCTTAGGAATAATAGGATTTCTAAAAACCAGCCATTGCTTTGTGTCTGAGCCACTCACGCCTCATGCCTCATGCCTCATGCCTTGAAATAGTTCAACCTCTAAGCTTCAGAAAGAGCATAAGGGCCGGGGTACGTAAGAATAGATATTCACGGCAGCTCGACAGTACCAACAAATGCCGAGTTTCCACCAGACATCGATTTTGAAGCACTCGAAAATCTTTAGGAACGACCTAAACTCCAAAACAGAGGCTCTGTTTAGCGAAAGTGGATGCTCAGTGCCTCATTCTATTTTTTGGTAATTTGCTCAATTTATCCCGAATATGAAATGTGAGCTTTCCCTCCGACTGCGCAAATAGTGTCGTAAAGAACTTAATAAAGGGCTTCGGAATGACAGACAACTTATCCAACCCCTGCCAGATTGCATCAAATACCGCGCAATTCATTTTGTCGGAATAATGTGTCGATGTAAAATATTCTTTGACACATTCGAGATATTTTTTTTGAACATTATGATCGGAGAGAAAACCATTCCAACCGGCAAACATCGCGGGAATGAGCTCTGCATATTTTTCATTCTTAAAGAATGTGCTCATCTGTTCGAGTGGTATTTTAATTTTTTTGCGACAAATGTTTTTTATATCATTGGAAGCATTTTCTTTAAAATAGAGTTCTACGACAGCGTTGGTCAATTCGGTTGAAAACAAAGTGAATTCTGAGTTAAAAATCGCTTCAATATCTTCAGTCGTCGGATGTTTATACTCAAAATACCAAACCAGGAATTCATCCACCACCTGACGCGTTTTTTCCGAACTGCATCCCATGGATTTTACAAGGGTAGAAATCACAACTTCGTGACACCATACACTTGAGAATTCAAGCGATTGTGTTGAATCGAGCAATTGTTTTGAGAGTTCAAGAAAAAAAGTCAGACAGGTGGGTTCTTCGATATGCCATGCATTTTCAATTTCTTTCATCAACTGCCTCTGATCATCGGAATCAATCGCTTCGATCATATATTTAATATATTGATGATAATCAGTGCAATTTGTATTAAGCCTCGGCAAGAACGCATCCATATTTACATTGATTTTTTTCTTAGGCACCGAGGATTCATCGTATATTTGATCGGATGTCGTATCGCAAAGGGGAAATGGAAACGGCATGCTGGATACAGTTTCTTTAAAGAAATCTCGCTCGATTTGATAAAGTATCGGCAATGGATCGCCAACCTGATAGTGCGTTTCAGGATCTGTATGTGCCGTAAACTCATGAACCAAATCCGATTTTCTGGCATCATCCGGAGGATTGAATTTATATCGAACCACAAACGAAGGTACATCCATACAAATAAATAGATCACTTCTATCCGGCCCCGACACTCTTCTCATGACCTTGTTGGAGGGAAGCGGCATATACGTAATAGATACAATCGTTGCCACAGTCTTTCGGCCATTTTCTATGAGTTGATAGATAGACTGTATATCAACCTTCGATTTTTTACCAATACTCTGTTGTTCATCCGGAGTCTGTCCTGGTTCTGAGTTCATTTGAGCTTGAGTATCATTCGCATTTTGCTCTTCCTTAATTTTGTTGAACCCTGATTTAATAAAAAACGCAATCATGACAAATAATCCAAACGACACAAAAGATATAAGACCGATAAGTTCAGAAGCCCCCCCTCTATCCAACGTTAATCCTGTCAACTTGGGGCCGAATAGGATTAGACCTGTGATCGCACCAATCACCCCAAAAACAAATAAGCAGCCGGCATCTGAACGATTCTTGTCTACTGATACATTTTCATTCTTCCAGAATTTCCCGATTTCTGCAGTATCTGTACAAATCCCCAAATAATCGACAATCTGTTGCGGTATATTTCTCGGTGTCACATCCGGGAGTTGCTGCCAAATATCCATATTGCCGTTGTCACCGATCGATTCGACAGCCTGAAGCCTTTCGTTGTATGCCCGGGTTTTATCGATTTGATGGTCATCGACCGTTTGAAGCACATAATTTTCATTCTGAAACTGCGAAAAAGTCTTAATGAGATCTTCTGTATCGGACAACCGCGCTTCGACATTGGGTTCGAGCATTTTACGAAGCGTCGTGTGCAATGCGGGGGAATATAGTTCCATTTCAGGCTCAAAGATGAGCCTGAAATCTTTCGAAGGCAGATTGGCCGGTGACTTGCCCGAAAAGAGTTCGACGGCAACAGCGCCGAGCGCATAAATATCGCTTGCCGGCACGGGTTTGCCCATGAGCTGTTCGGGCGGCATGTATCCAAAAGTTCCCGCAACCGTCGAACCGCCGCTCTGCACCTGTGGATTGGCAACAGCCCCGAAATCGATCAGCGTCACGCGATAGCCCTCCTTCTTGGTGGGCGTAATCATGATGTTCGAAGGCTTGATATCGCGATGGATGACGGGAGGTGTCATGCTGTGAAGCTTTGACAGGATTTGCAGCAACTGAATCAGGATATCGTAAACGTCATGGATCTTAAACCGATGTCCAGACTTGAGCATTTGGGCGATAGATGCGCCTTCGATGAATTCCTGAACGATGTAGGAACAGGGGGGATCGTCTTCGAGACAGTCGATGGCTTCGTAAAAGTGCGCAACCCCAGGAAGATTGATCGATTCGAGCACTTTGGCTTCGCGTTGAAAGAGCTCGTATTCTTTCCAGGTCTTCACAGAACCGATATCGAGCTGCTTGATCGTCACTTTTTGCTTATCGCTCAGGCGAATGGCGAGAAATAATTTAGCCTGTGAACCATGCCCAAGAGGTTGAATAAAGCGGTAGGATTTCTGCAGGGATAGCGGCGTTTTTATCGTGTTGTCGACGACTTTGCCTCTATCGGCAAAGACATTTTTTTTCGATTTTTCTGCAATTTTTGAATCTTTTGGGGAGACATCCGATTGCGCATCCACATCGGATAAAGAAGCGTCCACGAGGATGTTGTCTTCCCTCAAACCCGAATTGTGTTCTATCTTTTGTGTATCCATAGACTTTCGGCATCCATGGGCAATCCAAACAAACGACGCCCGGTGTATGGCCTGTTTGCATGCAGATTTCCAAGTGAAGAATTCCAAGACATAACACATTTTTTTCCGCCCCACAGGCCATAGCCGGGCGCAGATCGTGCGTATCGAGCATGGCGAGATAGCACGATTTCGTAACAAATACACAAAAAAGGTTTGCGAAATTGTGCAAAGGGTTTAGATCGTCGCCTGCGAAGTTGGGGGATGACTCTCCCAATGCTTTTTTTGTATACCGACAGATGCCCCTGGCATCTTGAAAGATAAGGAAATTACATGAAAACCAACGCGCCCTGTGACGCTCTCGAAATTTTTGCAAGAGCGGAATTGCCGACGCAATTTGGAAATTTTTGTATTGTCGCGTTTCGCCATGGCGACAAACGGCTCGACGATGTTGCCCTGATCCGTGGCGATGTAGCAGGAAAAACGTGTGTCCCAACGCGCGTGCATTCGGAATGCCTGACGGGGGACGTCTTTCATTCGCTGAGGTGTGACTGTCGGCAGCAGCTCGAAGAGGCACAGCGCCATTTTTCGCAGCTTCCCGAAGCTATCATTTTATATATGCGCCAGGAAGGACGTGGAATCGGGATTGCAAATAAAGTCGCCGCCTATCATCTTCAGGAAGAAGGTCTGGACACCGTCGATGCGAATGTCCATCTTGGCTTCGACGATGATCTGCGTTCGTACGATGTGGCGGCCGCGATGCTTCGCGCACTCGGAGTACAATCCATCACATTGTTTACGAATAATCCCCGAAAGATCGAGGGTTTAAGGACATGCGGCATCGAAGTGGCCGAACGCGAACCGATTATTATCGAGCCAAACCGCTACAACACCCGTTATTTAAAAACCAAGCAGGAAAGAAGCGGGCATCTCTTGAATTTTAAGGAGAATTAGAGCATGGCCATAACCATTGCAGAATTGCAGAAGAAAAAAGAAGCAGGTGAAAAGTTGACGATGGTGACGACGTATGATGCAACGTTTGCTCAGCTGGTCGAAGCCGCCGGTATCGATATGATTCTGATTGGTGACAGCCTCGGCAACGTCATGCAGGGACGCGGCAGCACACTGGGCGTCACAGTCGATAATATGATTTATCATACGCAGTGCGTACTTCGCGGCTGTTCTTCTCCGCTCGTCGTCGTCGATATGCCATTTGGGAGCTACCAGGTCTGTGACGACGAAGGTGTGCGCAATGGCATTCGGATTCTCAAGGAATCCGGCGGTCATGCCGTCAAAATCGAAGGCGGCGCGCGCGTCGTCAATCTGGTCAAACGCCTGGTCGATGCCGGCGTTCCCGTCATGGGACATCTTGGGCTGACGCCCCAGTCAGTCCATACGATGTCAGGCTACCACGTCCAGGGCAAAAGCGACGATGCTGCCGAAACCATGTATCAGGATGCGCTTGCCCTCGAAGCTGCCGGTGCCTTCTCGGTCGTTCTCGAATGTGTGCCGCGAAGTTTGGCCAAACGCATTCAGGATGCGCTGCACATTCCCGTCATCGGCATCGGTGCAGGCCCGGATGTCGCAGGTCAGGTCTTGGTCATTCAGGATCTCCTCGGCATGTCCTACGGCAAAAAATCGAAATTCGTCCGACACTATGCCTCGCTTGCGGATGTCATCACCCATGCGCTCAAAGATTATGCTTCATGCGTCAAAGATGGTTCGTTCCCGAGCGATCAGGAATCTTATCATTAGAGGGGGCAGCCGCCCCCTACGCGGCTATTTGGGGTAGAGACGTGCTGACCGCGCGTCTCTACCCCAAATACGCCGCTACCCCCACTGCGGGGGTTCACCCCGCAACGCCCCAATCATTCCCGCGAAAATACATTTTTTATGGAATTATTATGACTCTCTCCAAAGAAACGCGCATCATCCGTGATGCCAAAGAATTATCCGCATTTGTCAAATCCGTAAAACACGATAACAAAACCATCGGCCTCGTACCGACCATGGGTTATTTGCACGAAGGCCATCTCTCTTTAATTCGGGCTGCACGCGCAAAGGCCGATGTCGTCATCGTGAGTGACTTTGTCAATCCAACGCAGTTTGGCCCCTCCGAAGATTATGCGACTTACCCGCGCGACGAGCAGGCTGATCTGGCAAAAGTCCAATCCTGTGGCGCAGATATTCTCTTTATCCCGACCGTCGAAACACTCTACCCCAACGGCCAGGGGTCGACGTGGGTCGAAGTCCAGAATTTGGGCAATATTTTATGCGGTGCATCGCGTCCCGGGCATTTCCGGGGCGTTGCAACGGTTGTGACCAAATTGCTCTGGCTGAGCCAGGCAGATTATGCCTTCTTTGGCGAGAAAGATTACCAGCAGCTGACAATTTTACGCAGAATGGCTCAGGATTTGGGTTGTCCTACAGAGATTATCGGCATGCCGCTCGTGCGCGAACCCGATGGTCTGGCACTGAGCTCACGCAATGTCCGCCTTTCACCGGATGCCAGAAAACAAGCGCTTTCGTTGAGCCGTGGCCTTAAAAAAGCACGTGCACTCTTTGGACAGGGCTGCCGCGATGCTCAAAAACTCATCGCCGAAGCACAAAGTGAAATTGCAGCACAGCCGGATACAGAAATCCAATATATCTCTCTGGCTCATCCCGATACTTTGGAATTGTACACCCAACAAGTTCCCGATCAGGTCATGATGCTCATGGCAGTCAAAGTCGGCGGCGTTCGTCTGATTGATAATATGAGAATGGATGAACGCTGTTAGCAATTAGCAATGAGCAATGAGCAATGAGCAATGAGCAGTTAGCAGTTAGCAGTTAGCAATTGAATGACAATTCTCCAATAAATCGACACGCCTGGAAGGCGTTTCATTCGTAGAATATAGCCGGGTGTGCCGTAGGCGCGCCCGGATCGGAATTAATGAGCAATTAGCAGTTAGCAGTTAGCAATTAATTGAGTTCTCTAATTTATTCCTAAAGAATTAAGATTTTTTAACTTTAGACATTCACTTTAGTTTTGCATCTCAATTATCAATTATAAATTATGAATTATGAATTATTAAAGAGACTTCACCTTGAGTTTTAGACCTTCACTTTAGTTTTGCATTCCCAATTGCCCATTGCACATTGCTCATTTGAACGTCATTCACCAATAGCTTCAGACATTCACTTTAGTTTTATCCACCACCACTCCAGGAGCATTCATGGCAAAGAACTCTAAGAAGAATAAGGGTTTTTCAGACAGAAAAATCAAGAATGCCCCTGACAAGGTGCAATCTCAGAATACAGACGTTCCGGTTGAGCAGCTTGAATCGGTAGAAACAGAAACGACGCCGGCTCAGCTTGAGCTCAAAACTCAGATTGGCGGCATCGATACGGAATTATTTGATCGTCTGCTCAAGCCTGCAATGATGAGCTTTAGCATACGTCATGAAGAAGAAACTCTTCGTCAGGTCATAGAAAGCATTGTGACATCCATTGTCATGCGCGATGCCTATGAAGGCTACCGCAAACTGGATGATATTTGCCAGCGTTACCTGTATTATTTTGAAAGTGTCGATGGCATCACCCGAAGGACCCGAGAATCGGTAGAGCTCGGTGGTTTATGCGACTATTGGCGCAGTCAGGCAATGATGATGCTCATTCGCGATTCTGCAGCCATTTTTGAACTGCTTTTGCCCGATGTGCACGTCCCCGTGCCGGATGTCTGGACGCTCAAACAAGATGATTTTCTCCGTGGAATCAATACTGTTTTGAATGGCCGTCTTGATGCCGAGATGAATTCAAATCGCGAGAATAGAATTTCTCCGGATCTGTATGACTTTGCCTATGGAATGAGTTTTCCGTGGCTTGGATTTGATCCTGGTGCCGTATTCAGCATCCAGAATGTCATTCCCGATAGCCAGATCGCTGTCAAATATGAATTTGCGCTTGCCAGTGCAGAACAAGTACAGCTCTTTTACCAGGATGCGCAGAATGCACTTCATGAATGCCTTTTCCTGGATTTGCTCTATGCGCAGCATCGCAAAGTATATGACGAAATTCTGGAGGCTTTTCCTGCCCAGGAACGGCTTCCGGATGATTTTCGTATCCAGCTGGAACAAAAAATTCGTTTCGATAAAACATATCAATCAGCTTTTTATGACATTCTCTGTGGCATTCCCCAAACCAGAAATCTGCACCGTTCCTCAAGAATTGATTTCAAAGGGCTCAATGCCTTTGGAAAGTTAGTGTCTGTCATACGGCAGTCAGCGGAAAATCACCAGGGTGTTTACATTTTCCATTATTTGGGATGATACTAATTGATAATTGATAATTGAGAATGTTACTACTCAGCCCCTTTCTGAAGCTTGGTTATCCAGGCATCAGGCTGTAGGCAACAGTAAGTGCTCTAGAGGGAAATTGTGTGATTTCTGAATACAGATTGGGCAATGTGTTTGGCAAACTCCTGCCTGGTGCCTCATGCCTCATGCCTTGTTATTGTATTGACTTAGGAAAAAAGCTCAGAGCCCCGACTAAATAGTAACAATAATCATCCCCATTACCAGAGCCATAAGCATGATTATGAAAGAAATCGAAATACAAAAGCTGCTCGAAGAGATCCGTTCGCGCCAAAATGAATATAAAGCCAGCGGGTATGGCCATGATTCTGTTTCGACACCACTCGTCGATGAACTGGCACATGTCGAATGTGCAGGATTGACCGCCCGAAGAGCCCGTTTTGAGTATGAAACCGGGGTTGAACGCGATCCCATCGTACTTTCGAAAGGCAAAGGTGCTTTTTTGTGGGATGCCAATGGCCTGCCCTATGTCGACATGGGTGCTTGTTTTGCAGTAGCTGCCTACGGGCATTCCAATCCGGAGCTCATCGAAGCACTCGACCAGCAGGCACACAAACTCATGCATGGTATGGGCGACGTCTACCCAACTGATGTCAAAGTGAGTTTTCTCAAGGTATTGGCGACCCTTGCTCCAGGTAATCTCTCGGGTGCACTGCTCAGCCAATCGGGCGCCGAAGCCGTCGAAACCGCCATGAAAATGGCGCAGATGGCAACAGGGAAAAGCCGGTTTATCGCATTCGAATCGAGCTACCATGGGCTGAGTTACGGTGCACTTTCGGTCACCGGCCACCAGAACGAATTCAAAAAACCTTTTGCATCGCGCGTATGTCACGACACAACGCATGTCCCCTACGCCAACTGTCTGCGCTGTGCCTTTGGACGAAAACCCGAAAACTGTGAGTTTGCATGCCTTAAAAACATCGAACGCCTGTTAAAGTTACCCTCGGGCGGTGCCGATGACGTCGCTGCGGTCATCGCTGAGCCCATCCAGGGACGCGGTGGTGACGTGGTTCCCCCCAAGGGATGGCTCAAAGCGTTGCGCGAACTGTGTACCCGAAACGGCGTTCTGCTCATCCTCGATGAGATCTATACCGGTTTTGGCAGAACAGGCGAAGTCTTTGCCTGCAATCGTGAAAATGTCGTTCCCGATATTATGTGCCTCGGCAAAGCCATGACGGGTTGTTTCCCCCTCTCGGCCGCCATTGCCACTCCCGAAGTACTCGCCAAATGGCCGCTCAATACCGCAGAAGCCATCCACACGAGTACTTTTTTGGGCAATCCCATGGGATGCGCCGTTGCCCTCAAGGCTCTCGAAATTTTGCAGCGCGACAACCTCCCTGCTCAGGCAGCCCAAAAAGGCACCTGGCTTCTGGACGAATTTAAAAAACTCCAACTCAAATACCCAGATGTCATCGCCGACGCCCGCGGTGCAGGTCTCATGCTCGCCATTGAAATGGCAACGCCCGATTTGTCACCTCTGACAGATCTTGCACTTCGTATCGTCGATGAAATGCGCAACCGGGGGTTCATCCTGCTCCCAAGCGGCCCATGGAGCCATGTCATTTCAATAGCGCCGCCGCTCATCATTCCGCGGGCATGTTTAGAGGCTTTTGTTCAGGCCTTGGATGAAAGCATCCGAACTTCTTTACTTTCGTAAAAAAAGTGCTAAATAGGCGCGCGCTGACGGGGCGGTATCGAAAGATGCCTGAGAATGACCCGTTGAACCTGTACGGATAATGCCGGCGTAGGGATTCAGCTATGGGCACTTGCGTTCATGAGGAACTTCCTGCGTTTGAGCATAAGAAGGCTCATGAACACAAAAAATTTGACTACAATACTGACAGCATTGCCCTTTGCGGTTGTCCTGAATGCCACGGATGCTGCGGCATTTGATGAATTTGATACAGAGCACGCACCTCCGCGTTTTACGCTGGATGCCCACGATTTTACGCTCGAACTCAAAGGACGTGCTCGCATCGGTTTGCACGATCTGCAGGGCGAGGGTGGCCCAAAATACGACAGCCCCACGGACACTGCGACGATTGGAACGCGTTCTCCCTTTGTCGAACTCGATAGTTTTGATCTGTCATTTCGAGTCAACTGGCAGGAAATGATATGGCTCAATACCAACATTTCCTTCCTGACGGACAGCACATCGCTGTCGGCGATCTATTTTGAATATAAAGATAATCTGGAAACCTGGTTCTCACATGGTGCTGAACTTGGCTACCAAACGCCTGTCATTGCAACCGATCGCCATACGGTACGCTACCCTCTCATTGCCATCAATTATTGGAAAAATTCGGAATATCATGCAGCCTACGGCGCTAAATTTATATTCGACGAAGAATCTTCCATGACAATCTATGGTTCTGTTGGCTTCATGCGGCCCTTAAAATTAGAACCAATCCATGGATCCCCAACGTATGCCGGATCCTATTCGACTTTGTCCTATGGCAGTGCCAAACCCTACTCGGGCAATTCGGCCTCTGGCACACTTTACCTCAAGCTGCTGGCTTACGGTTTTTCGATAGAAGGTTTTGGACATATTGGACAAATCGTAACCAAAAGAGGCATCGATACACTCATTTCCGGATATACCTATTATCGTTCTTTAGATAAGTTTAATTCTGAAAAGACAGACAGCCTCGTATGGTGGGCAGGCGGACGCCTCTCTTATAATAACTACGGATTTCATATCATGGCCGAAGCCATCGCATCGCAGGAACAGCTCATCAAACGCGCGGGCATGTATGCTCAGGCTGGATATACTTTTTATCGCAATTCCAGTTATCTGAACCGCTTTGAACTGTTGGCCAGATACGATGCACTATGGACGCTCGATTCGACCAAAGTCAATCAGTCCGGCGTCGCTCTCCGTTCTGCCGATGTCAACAATGCTATCTCGTGGGATCATCATATTATTACATTGGCTGCACGCCTAAACCTCATCGAAGATATCCTTGCTTTACGGTTTGAGTACAGTTTCTTCCTCGAAAAAAATGGTGTCCCCGATCTCGGCATCCAGGATACATCTGTCGATGATAATGAACTGTTGCTCCAAATCGAGGCAAGATATTAATATCATTAATTCATAATGCATAATTGACGATTCCAAAATAGAGAGCGAACTCAAGCTCTGAATTTTCCATAGACCATCAATGATGCATCAAAAAATGACTTCTATAGTCCACATCTCATACAAAAGGAGAAAAACATGAAAACGACAAAATGGTTTATTACAGTAGCTTTATTGGCGCTGATCTGCGGATGCTCGGATTCGGACGACAAAAATACATCCAGTAATACCACACCTGATCAACAAAGACCAGACGATCCAGGCCAGCAGGGAACCAGTACTCCTGCAACTCAGGACAAAGTGATTGCATCGGGCATGACAATCCAAATCACAGGATTCATCACCCAGCAGTACAGCGGCAATATCGAATCCGTACGTGCCGTTGACGGACGTTCGCTTCCGTCAGCTATTGCCGTCTCATCCAAATCAAAAGTCATCCGATATCTCGAAAATAATGGTGAAAAACTCAATGCATATTATGATGATTTTAATCTCACGAATTATATACAGAACGATAATGAAGACAATGAACTGACCAATTCTGCGGTCTACGACGATAAACACACCTTCGTCACACACACGCTCTTAACCAAAGATTCAAGCAATAAAGTTACAAGCTGTGCCGGTAATATTTATATGGTCACAAACGAAAAAGATACATCGGGGAATGCTTTTTCTATGAAAGAGCTTGCCGTCGGCCCCATGCCCGATGCCATTGCGATTACACCCGACAAAAAATATGCCATCACTGCTGATGAATATGACGGCACCGATACCTGGGGTAAATGTCCACTCGGCAATGGCAATCCAAGTGTTTCTATCATCGATCTGTCGAAACTGGCATCCAATGAGCTGATCATATCCAAGCAAATCAAGTTCACCCAAAATGCCCTCAAACAATCGCGTGAACCGGAATATATCGCCATTGCGAGCGATTCGGACACAGTAGCAGTCACCCTACAGGATTCCTACGAAGTTGCTCTTTTCAAACTGAGTGAGATTATGAAAAAAGACGGCGATACACTCGACGAAAGTGTCGTCAAATTTGTAGATATTCCAGCCAATGCAGCAGGAGTGAAATCTTGGCCGGATGGCATTGTCGCATTTGATATTGCATCCAAACATTATTTTGCCATGGCCGGTGAAGGGAGCGATTCGATCATTATTATAGATGACGCTGGTAATATTATATCCAATACGCAAATCACAGAAAAAGAAGTTCCGACAAATTATCCATGTCTCGAGGCGGACTGGTTCCAAGGCACGAAATACAGCCCGGATTCCGTAACATCATTCAGCCTGAACAGCAAAACTTATATCGCAGCAACTTTGCGCTATGCAGGCGCCGTCATCGTTTATGATGTCACCAACCCTGCAGCTCCCAAATTTGAACTCATTACCAAAGCTGGCGAGGGCGATATTGTTGGCACCGGCGTCTGTTCTGAAGAAACGAGCAAAGTCTATCCCGAAGGTATTTCTTCGGGTATTTTCGGCAATGCCGCCTATATCTGGGTTGCCAACGAGGGAGATCATTCGGTAACATCAATCAAAGTCGTGGCAAAATAGATATTATAAAATATAAGATATTCACTTTTTATAACCTCTGTTTAATACATATAAAGAATTCGCAACTCAAAGTTCAACGCAATGATATGCACTGTGGTATAAAGCATATCCATACAGACTACCCCCTCATATATTAATATGAGGGCGGCCTATTGCCTTCGGCAATACGGCTCGCCATTGCACCGCCTATTGCCTTTGGCAATACGGCTTGTGCATCCTGTTGATGAGACAGCCACCCTCAGTGGCCTACATATACATACCAATCGGCCGTATCTGCGCAAGCAGACAGGCCGATTCAAAGGCCATAGCGAGCTTGCGAGCAAGGCCGACATACGAAGCGCATTGGCCGATACGGCCAAAAGCGAAGTCACAAAATATAATCTTGGACATCCCTGTCTATAATTGTTATATTAAAAACGATGTTTTGTATTTTTTGGGGAGGCCATCATGAAAAACAACAGTTTATTTCTAAGTCTCGCATTGATAGCCAACAGTTGTGTTCTCGAAGAGCTGCCACAGCCGTGTGAAGAAGGATGGCACGATGAGAACGGCCAATGCGTCGA
>OCTW011245925.1_pt1 | contig 19714 bp, 27 predicted proteins | sample 1539671 | NCBI WGS metagenome assembly OCTW01 (sample SAMN02144230, study PRJEB22623) | gut metagenome | biome: sheep rumen | host: Ovis aries | place: New Zealand
CTTTCTTTTATTTAAATGATAAAATAATTAACGAAATGGAGCTGGTGATATGTTTAATCTAGTTAGTAAGTTTACCCCTTCGGGAGATCAACCTGAAGCAATAGGAAAATTAGTTAATGGAATAAAAAATGGTGAGAAAAGCCAAGTATTACTAGGGGCAACTGGTACTGGTAAGACTTTTACCATTGCCAATGTTATTAAAGAAGTAAATAAACCAACATTAGTTTTAGCACATAATAAAACACTTGCAGGACAGTTGTATAGTGAGTTTAAGGAGTTGTTTCCAAATAACCACGTTTGTTACTTTGTAAGTTAGTATAATTCATAGAAAAATCCTGTGTTATTTGGTGTTATTTAGTGCTATTTAGTCCATAAAAATGGACTAAATGATACTAAATGGACTAGATAACACTAAACAAAAAAAATAAATTTGTGACCTAGAGTGTCCCCAAATTGTCCCATCAGATTTTTTGGAGAAACTTCTAGTGTTTTGTAATCATTATATAATCGTACATTTTACTAAAACATTCATATTGATTTATTATCAAGGTGGATGTTTTTTTATATAATCTTTGATAAAACACTTCCTTTAAAAAAGAAAGGAGGCGAAAATGCCAAATTGTAAAGTTATTGCTGTTGCTAATCAAAAAGGTGGCGTTGGTAAAACAACAACATCTATAAGTTTAGGAATTGCATTAAAAAACAAAGGTAAAAAAGTATTACTTGTTGACTTTGACCCACAGGGAGATTTAACAATTAGTATGGGATGGCAAAATCCAGATGATATATATAATACAATTACTTCTTTAATGAATGATGTTATTGAAGATAAGGAATTGAATTATGCAGGTACAATATTAAAACACGAAGAAGGTGTTGATGTGATACCATCAAATCTTGAATTATCTTCTCTTGAAATTGGACTTGTTAATGTAATGAGCCGAGAGAATGTAATGAGAAATGTTTTAGAACCGTTAAAAGAAAAGTATGATTATATAATTATGGATTGTAGTCCCAATCTTGATATGTTAACCATTAATTCATTAGCTGCTGCTGATAAAGTTATTATCCCTGTTGCATCGCAATTTCTAGCAGCAAAAGGAATGAATCATTTAATGTCAACTATTTTAAAAGTAAAAAAACAAATTAATCCTAAATTGGATATTGGTGGAATACTTATTACAATGGTTGATAATAGGACAAATTTGTCTAAAAGAATGATAAATGATTTAAGAATGGAACACGGAATACCTTTTAAAGTATTTAATTCAGTTATTCCTACTGCCATAAAAGTTGCAGAAGCATCCGAAGAAGGTCAATCTATATTTGCCTACGATCCGAAAGGAAAAGCAACAGAGGCATACAATAATTTTGCAGATGAGTTATTGAGTTATGAAAGAGAACGAAAGCAAGATAAAACTACCATTCGGGATAGATGATTTTTTCACAACCCAAGAACAAAGAGATGATGAAAAGAAAGAAAAAATAGAAGAATTGGATATTTCTTTATTAGATACTTTCCCAAATCATCCTTTTAAGGTTTTAGAAAACGAAGATTTAAAAAAATTACAAGATAGTATTAAAGATAATGGAATACTAGAACCTATTATAGTAAGAAAAAAAGATGATGGTAGATATGAAATAGTTTCTGGACATAGAAGAAAAAAAGCTTGTGAGCTTAATGGTCTGAAAAAAATACCATGCCTTATTCGTGAAATGTCTAATGATGACGCTACTATTTATATGGTAGATAGTAATATGCATCGTGAAGTAATCTTACCAAGTGAAAAAGCATTTGCCTATAAGATGAAATTAGATGCTATGAAACATCAAGGTCAAAGAACAGATTTAACTTATTCCCCAGTGGGAACGAAGTTAACTGCGTTTAGTGAAATTGATGATACCAAGACACAAATATATAGATATGTAAGATTAACAAATTTAATACCAGAGTTATTAAAGTTCGTTGATAATTCTGTACTAAATGTTGATGATGAACCATCTATTGCATTACGACCTGCTGTTGAACTATCTTACTTAACACGAGATGAACAACTTATGCTTTTGGATAACATAAACTTTTCAGAGGCAACACCATCTCACGCTCAAGCAATTCGTATGCGAAATTTAAGTGCTAATGGTAAATTAGATTCTGATGCTATTGATAATATAATGTCCGAAGAAAAACCTAATCAGGTGTCTGTGATAAAAATTAATGAGAGCAAAATAAGAAATTTTGTGCCTAAAAATGTTGAACCAGACAGGATGGAAGATTTTATTGTCAAAGCATTGGAATATTACAGTAAACATTTGAGAGAAAGAAATTCAAGGGAAAGATAAGTGGGAGTACAAAAACCACAAAATCCCTTCTTACCAACTACCCTAGTATTTATACTAACTGTAATACTTACTGAAAAAATTATTATCTAGATATATTAATAAATATAAATATAATTAATAGATAAATATTTGGAAAGGAAATATGTATGAGAAAAAAAGTTTTATTCACAATTTTGTTGATAATTATTATTGCAGGTAGCGTTTATGTTGGCTATTTTTTAGAGAAAGAAATATCCACAAAAAAAGTGGAAAAAAATAATAAAATAGAAATTAAAACAATTCAACCTGTAATATCTGATGAGATAGTTGAAAAAGAATATGAAAAAAATGTTGATGAGGAACAAATTATTGAAGAAAAGGTTGATAATACAGAGAAAGAACAAAATAAGAGTTCTAATTCTTCAGCTGGTAAAAGTAATTCATCAAAAACTTCAAAAAGTAAAATTAATGAATCTTCTAAAACTATTCAAAAGGAAGAAAGTAAAAATGTTCAAGGTACTAATGATGTTATACCGAAAGAGGACAATAATGTTTTGAAATCTGATGAAACAAAAACTGATGATAAAAAAATACAAGAAGAAAAAACAGAAGAAAGCACTAAAACGGTTGAAATAATCATAGAAGAACCTAAAAAAAGTGATTATGAAAATGATCCAGTATATCTCCAAATGAAAAAAGAATTATTTTCTTCAAATGAAGAATGTACATCAAAAGGAATTGAATTGTCCTTTAAAGATAAGGCGAATATTGCTTCAACAATGTGTACTTCTGAATCTTACAAAGGTAAGGAAGTTGGTTATAGATTATTTATTCGTTATAAAGACGGAACATACAAAGAATATAAGAAATAAGACAATCGTTATGATTGCCTTTTTTGATGGGAGGAAAAATGAAATATAAGAAAAATTTAATATTATTTTTTTTACTAGCAATAGTAAATATTTTTGGAATTGGTAATGTTTATGCAGCAGAAAAGGTAAAAATAGGTTTTGATTATCAAAGTAATGTATATTATACAAGAAAAGGTGATGGTCTAAATGATTCACATCAATATCTTTACTATAATTTAAGTGGTACACCAGCGTTTTGTATTGAACCTGGTGTAGAAATTAATGATTGGGATTATTTAGTTTATGGTATTGAAAAATCGCCTTTTGATGCTGAAAAAACACATAGACTACAATTAATTGGACATTATGGTTATGATTATCCAGGTCATCAAACACAAAAGTATAGAATGGCAACTCAGGCACTTATTTGGGAAACATCAAAGAATTTAAAAGTTGAATTTTATACAAAAGCTAATGGACAAGGAAGTCATATTGATATATCCAAAGAAAGAAATGAAATTTTAAGATTAGTTGAAGGACATTATGATATACCTTCATTTGATGATATAAGTCTTGATGCAACATATAATAAACAAATTGTATTAGAGGATACTAATAATGTCTTATCCAATTTTCAGGTATATGATAATGGTAAAAATGATGTTAAGATAGAGGGTAATAAATTATATATTACACCAAAGGAAATGTCTGATACAGAAATACAATTAATTAAAAAAAGTTATGATAATAAAACGACTATTATTTATGTTGGTGAAAATGGTAAATCTCAAAAATTAGGAAGATTTAGAATAACCGACCCAGTTGTATCATCATTAAGTTTAAAAACAACAGGTGGGACAATCTCTATTACAAAACAGGATGCAGAAACTAATGCTAGTACACCACAAGGAAATGCTAAACTTTCTAATGCAAAATATGGAATTTATGATGAAAATGACAATTTAATTAGTGAAATTATTACTAATGAACAAGGAAAAGGCACTAGCCCATTACTAAATAAAATTGGTAAATTTACTATTAAAGAAATATCTTCACCAGAGGGATATTTAATAGATAATACTTCTTATTCTGTTGAAATAACAGAAGATAATTTAAATCCAAGTATTGTTGTAAAAGATAATGTTATGAAAGGTAAAATTAAAATAACAAAAGTTGATTCTGAAACCAATACTTGTAAAGCCCAAGGAAAAGCAACATTATTAAATGCAAAATATAGTATTTATAATAGTAATAATCAATTAATTGAAACTATAACTATTGGTGATGATTGTACGGCTACTTCAAAAGAACTTCCTTATGGTAATTATTCTGTTAAAGAAACTGGTGCTAGTGTTGGATATTATCTTGATAAAAATAGTTATAGTGCTAATATAAATAAAGATGGAATAATTGTAAACATTACATCAAAAGAACAGGTTATAAAATCAAAAATTAAAATAACAAAAGTTGATTCTGAAACCAATACTTGTAAGGCACAAGGTGAAGCAATTTTATCTGGTGCAAAGTATAATGTGTATGATAAAAATGATAATTTAGTAGATACTTTAATAATAGGAAATGATTGTACTGCAACTTCAAAAGAGCTTCCTTATGGAGATTATTCTATTGTTGAAACTAATGCTAATAATGGATATTTAATAGATAGTAATACCTATAATGCAAGTATTGTTAATAGTAATACAATTAATATTAATTCACCAGAACAAGTCATAAAAGGAACAATAACTATTAGAAAAATTGATTCTGAAAATCAAAGTTGTACATCACAAGGTGAGGCTTCTTTAAAAGGTGCTGTTTTTGAAATAAAAGATAGAAATGGTAAATTGATAGAAACATTAACTATTGGTGATGATTGTACTGCAACTTCAAAAGAACTTCCTTATGGTGAATATACAATTACTGAAAAACAAAGTGGTAAAGGATATTATATTAATGAAAATGTCTTCAAAACATTTATAACTAATGTTAGTCAAGACATTGTTGTTAAATCTCCTTTATTAAAGAGCATTAATCGATTTGGTATAATTGTGCCAGAAGAAGTAATAAAAAATGATTTCATTTTTAATAAATTTTATGGAAATCAAAGTACAGGTTTTATATATTCTGAACCAAATGCTGTTTTTGAAATAACAAACTATAAGAATGAAGTTGTAGAAACTTTTACAACTGATAAAAATGGATATGCAAAAGTAACTCTACCTTATGGAAATTATAAAGTAAAACAGATTAAAGGTTTAGAAGAATATAAAATGATGGAAAGTTTTGATATAACTGTTGATGAAAAATCAGATTTAACACAAATAAAAAATATTAAAAATGGTGAGATTACTGCTAAATTAAGATTAATTAAAATTGATTCTGAAACTAAAAAAACAATTAATCTAGCAGGATTTAAGTTTAAGATAAAGAATACCAAAACTAATGATTATGTTTGTCAAACAACTAATAAAGTTGTATGTGAATATGAAACTAATGAAGATGGTATTTTATTAACACCACTTCCTTTATTCGCTGGTGATTATGAGATAGAGGAAATATCTTCTGTACCTAATTATTTATTGTCTGATGGTAAAGTTAACTTTTCTATTAAAGATAATGGTAAGATTCAATATGACGAAATATATGGTTCTGTTGTTGAAGTATATTTTGATAATAAAGTTGTTAAAGGTAGAATAGATATTACTAAATATGGTGAAGAATTTGTTATCAAAGATAATAATTATTCCTATGAGAAAAAACTTTTAAGTGATGTTAAATTTAATTTATACGCCAATGAAGACATCAAATTACAAGATGGTACTATTCAATATAAAAAGAATGATATAGTTAAAGAATTTGTTATTAAAGATGGTAAATATACTATTGATAATTTATCACTAGGAAAGTATTGTTTAGTAGAAAAAACTACTCTAAATCAATATGTTTTAGATGATAAACCTCATTGTTTTGAATTAAAATATAAAGATGATAAAACACCTATTATTGATTATCAAATAGAATTAGAAAATTACTTAAAAAAATCAGATTTAGAATTTAGTAAAACAGATTTAGTAAATGGTAAACCAATTCCTAATACTAAAATAGAAATATTTACTGAAAATGATGAATTAATATTCAAAGGAATTACTGATAAAGAAGGTAAAATAAAATTAGAGCAACTTCCTATTGGAAAATATTATATAAAGGAAACGGAAGCTGCAACAGGATATTTATTAAGTGATGAAAAAGTATTCTTTGAGATAAATGATAATGGTGAAATTATTAAAGCCAATATGACTAACAAAAAAATACAAGGTAATTTAGAAATTAGTAAGACAGATATTTCTACTGATGAACCATTGCCAAATGTTTTATTTGAAATATATACCAAAGATAATAAATTGGTATTGAGTAAAAGGACTGATGAAAATGGTAAAATAATTATTAAAAATTTAGATTATGGTGATTATTATTTTGTAGAAAAAGAAAGTTTAGAAAACTATGTTTTAAATGATGAAAAGATGTATTTTTCTATTAAAAATGATGGAGAAATAGTTAAGAGTAATGTTAAAAACAAAAAAATAATTGGTTCTATTGAAATTACTAAAATTGATGTTTCTACCAGTGAAACTTTACCTAATACTTTATTATCAATTTATAATATGAATGATGAATTAATTTTCTCTGATCGTACAGATGAAGAAGGCAAAATTGTTATAAAAAATTTAGAGTATGGTAAATATTACATAATAGAATCTGAAGCCCCAGAGGGATATTTAATTAATGATGAAAAAATGTTCTTTGAGATAAAAGAAGATGGTGAGGTTGTTAAAGCAACCATTACTGATGAAAAAATCATTATTGAAGTACCTATTACTGAACAAAATAAATCATATATTTTCTATATTGTTAGTGGCATTATTATAGCCATTGGAATAGGAATAATTATCTATGAAAAAGTTAAAAAAGAAAGCGAAGAAGAATAACCTAATATTTCTTATTTTTGGTTTATTATTCATAGTATTAGGTCTTCTTCTATTGACCTTTAATTTTTTACAAGATAAATATTCTGATTATATTGAAGAAGAAGCTATTGATAACTATTATATTAAAGAAAGTGAGATTGAAATAGAAAATGAAGATACGATTATTGAAGAAGACACGAAGAAAATATCTACAAAAAAAGTGGAAAAAATAAACTATATTGCTACATTAAAAATACCAAAAATTAATCTTGAAAAAGGTCTTGTTGAGCCTTCTAGTTATATGAATAACATTAAATATGGTATTCAGATATTAGATGGTTCTTCAATGCCTGATAAAGATAAAACAAATTTAATTCTTGCATCTCATTCTGGAACAGCGAGAATTTCATTTTTTAAAAATTTAGATAAATTATCTATTGGTGATAAAGCAATAGTCAATTATAAAAATAAAAATTATAATTATAAAGTAGTTAGAATTTATGATATTTTAAAAGATGGAACAGCCAATCTTGTTTATAATAAAAATAAAACTAATTTAATTTTAATAACTTGCAGATATAAAACAAATAATCAAATAATTATAGTGTGCGAATTAGAAAAATAAATGTAAAAATAATGTAAAAATAAGGAGGAAAAATGAAAGAAAATGCTATTAGTGGCAAGATTAAAACACTAGAAAAATTAATTAATTCAGGATTTAATACTGATGATAAAATTAAAAATATGAAAATTGATGATATTTTTAAAATTAATGGTGTATCATCTGTTGATATTCAAAATATTAAAGAATTAAGAGAAGCAATCAAAGTTAAAAAAGTGATTGCTTTTTTTAGTGGAATAAAAAATTAAGAAAGGAAATTATTATGAGTTATGAAAAGAAAACGCCTTCGGTATGTGCAAGATTATCTGTACATAATTATAATAAATTAATTCAATTATTAACGGATGTCGAACATATAGATATTGAAGAAGTTAAAGAAAAAGGATTAGAGATTAAAGAAAAATTATTAAAGTATTCTATTCCAAAAGATGATGAGATTGATGCAAGATTTTATCCATCACAAATAAAAGCAATTTTATATATTTTATTAACTAATATAAGAGATATAAATATTAGGAATAATTATTATGAAACATTATTAAATAATAGAAAAAAATATGAAGAAAATAAGGAGGAAAAAAGATGACAAATGGTGTGTATCTAATTGGAAGATTAGTAAAAGATCCAGAAATAAAAGAACTAGAAAGTGGGAAAAAGGTGTGTAATATAACTCTTGCTGTACAAAGACCATTTAAAAATGCTGATGGTGAATATGAAACGGATTTTTTTGATTGTTCATTATGGGAAGGTATTGCATTTAATACGAGTGAATATTCCAAAAAAGGTGATTTGATTGGCGTTAAAGGACGATTGCAACAAGATAGATACGAAAAAGATGGTGAAAAGGTTTCTAAATTAAATATAGTTGCAGAAAGAGTTACTTTTATTGCAAGTAGAAATAAAGAAGATAAAACAGTTTCAGATAGAGATGATAGATGAAATATTTTAGTAAAGAAATGATAGATAAAGTAAAAAAGATAGATGTTTTGTCTTATCTATCAATATTTGAACCTGATAATTTAGTTAAATTTAATCGTGATACTTATTGTACAAAAGAACACGATTCATTAAAAATATCTAATGGTATGTGGTATTGGTTTTCAAAAGGTATAGGTGGTGTTAATGCTCTTGATTATTTAATGAAGGTAAATGAAAAAACTTTTGTTGAAGCTATGAATATCTTAATTTCAAAAGTCAATGATATAACACCTATTGAAAGTAAGAAAGATAAAAATATGGATAAAAAAATTATTCTTCCTGAAAAAAATGTTAATAATAATAAAGCTATTTTATACTTATTAAGTCGTGGAATAAGTAAAAATATTATAGATAAATGTATTAGTAATAATTTGATTTATGAAGATAAATATCATAATGTTGTTTTCTTGGGATACGATAAGTTTGATGAAGTACGTTATGCTTTTATTAGAGGAACAAATAATACACGATTTATGAAAGAGGCTTATGGTTCACATAAAGCTTTTTCTTTTAGATTAGATTCTTTTGTTGAGAGTAATGAATTACATTTATTTGAAAGTGCTATTGATTTGCTTTCTTATGCAACATTAAATTCTAATTATGAAGAAAAAAATCTTTTATCACTTGCTGGAATATATCAACCACAAAAGAATTTGGAAGAAAGTAGTATGCCATTAGTATTAAATTATTATTTAAATCAACATCCAAATATGAAAAAAATATATTTGCATTTGGATAATGATGAAGCAGGAAGAAGTGCAACAAATGCCCTTCTTCTTTTGCTAAAAAATAAATATGAAGTTATTGATGAACCATCAAAATATGGTAAAGATTTTAATGATTATTTATTAAGAATAAAACAATTAAAGAAAGAAGAAAAGGAGAGATAATAAATGAATGATAATTGTTTAATAATAGGAAAAATTATAAGAGAAAAAAGAATTGAGAAAGGTTTATCTACACGAGATTTAGGATATTTAGTTGGCGTAAGTAATGCTGAAATATCAAGAATAGAAAATGGATTAAAGAAAGATATTGGATTAAATCTCTTTCTAACAATATGTAAAATACTAGAAGAAGATCCTGTTTTTGTTCTAGATGAAGCTAATTTAGTATTCTATGATGATGATAAATTATTTTATGTTTTATTTAAAGGTGATGAAGAACAAATTTTTAAAATTAATGCCAGAAGTGATGGCGAAGCATTAAGATTCGCTTTTGATTTTGTAATGGAAAATAACCTTTTAATTAAGAGTAAAAATAAAAAAGAACTATTGGTAGCAGTTGTAGATGATTTGAAAAAATTGAATAGAAATATTCTTGATTATTATGAAAAAACTGGAAGATTCCCTGATAAAGATATTGACTAATATTAATAGGATAAATTTATCAGCTAGTCTTTTAGCAAGCATTGGATTTGTACTCCCGGAAAAGATTTCGGGAGTTAAATCCTACTATGTGGGGACACCCCAATCCCCGTTATTTTAAGAAAGGAGAATTTTTTATGAATGAATTATTATTTTTTGTTTTAGGATTTGTTATTGGAGGTTTATCTGGTCTTACAACTATGTGTGTAATTCAAATTAATAAATTAACTAACAAATCTAATATCAATTATGATGATTATAGAGATGATGATATATGCGAGCAAGAGAAATAAAAAAGAACTTTTATATTAATTATGAAGAACAAGAAGCATTAAGAAATAAATGCTATGCAGTTGGTCTTTCTGAATCAGAATTAATTAGATGTCTTATTAAAGGATTTGTTCCAAAAGAAAAACCGGGTAAAGAATTTTATGAAGAAATTAAGAATTTAAGGCAAATTGGAAATAATCTAAATCAATTAACTAAATATGCCAATACAACTGGAATATTAAGAGAAGTGGAAATAATTAAGATAAAAGATTTAGTAGAAAAATTTATCTATGACTTACAAAAAAAATACTTAATGAAAGATGAAATTGCTATTGTTATAAATAAAAATAATTAATAATAGAGATGTTAAATAACCTTATATTTGGCTAATTTGACATAGTTCGACAAAATTAGACAAAAGAAAATGATATAATGTAGTTATTCAAAGGGGGAATTGGAATGAGATTGAGTGATAAACAATTAAAAAGATTTACAGAAATATTCGAAATTAAAGCAAAATCTATTATTATGATAGACAAAGGAAAAAAGGTTACTATTATAATAAACAGTGTAAGAATATTTGATGTAGATAAGGAACTTGTAAAAGAGTTCCTTTAATTTTGATTATAAAATTCTAATAAGCTAACCCCATTTTTATTTTTCTAGAAATAATAACAGGTGTTGGCTTTTTATTATGGATTTAATTTAAAGGTTTAGTTTTTTAGAAGAAAGGAGAAAAAATGGTTGTAAGAAAACCAAGGAATTGGTCTAATAGTAATTGCTTTCTCACAGATAAAAAAATATCTATGGAAGCAAAAGGTTTATTAATGGTGTTAATGACTATGAAAACTAATACATTTTATACGAATAATTTTATTTATAAGGTATCAACTGATTCAAAGAAACATATAGATAAGATTATTAGTGAATTAGTTAATAGCAGATATTTAATCATTGATGATACAGGTGAAGAATTTACTGTTTACAATAGCCCACATTGTAAATAAAAATGGAGGTGATTAATATTGCTACTTGTGGTATTTGGAAAATATCTTCTAATTTAAAGCAAGTAATTGATTATATTAGTAATGATGAAAAAACACATATTAAAGATGATTTAGTTAAAAAACTTCATAATGATTTATCAAGTGATGTTAGTAATGAAACTAATAATTATATTAGTGGGATAAATTGTTCTCCAAAATATGCTTTTGAGGAAATGAAACTTGTTAAAGAAAGTTTTGGCAAGGAAGATAAAATATTAGGTTATCATGCTTTTCAATCATTTAAACAAGGTGAAGTTAGTCCTGAGCTCGCTCATAAGGTAGGTGTTCAACTGGCACAAGAGATGTGGGGAGATAAATATCAGGTATTAATAGCAACGCATACGAACACAGAAAAGACACATAATCATTTTGTTATTAATTCTGTGTCTTTTTTAGATGGTAAAAAGTGCGAATATTCTAGAACTTCGTATGCAGAACTTCGTCATTTAAACGATTCAATATGTTTAGAAAATGGTTTATCTATTTTAGAAGAAAAGCCTACTAGGAAACATATTAACTATGCTAATTATTTGAAAAACAATGATTACATAATTGATTATTACTCTATAACAAAAAATGATGTTGATTATGCTATACAGGAAGCAGTAACCTATAAAGATTTTTTAGATCTAATAAAAGGTCTTGGTTATAATGTTTATGAACGATATGGTAAATTGTCTGTAAGAGCTAATGATTATAAAAAAAGAGTTCGTCTTGAAAGACGATTTGGAGAAGAATACTCTATTGATAATATTAAAAAAAGAATTGTGGATATTAATAAAGAATATAAAGGTCAAAATAATATATCATATAACAGATATTATTATATAGAACCTCGTAGCAAAAAGAAGTATCAAGGATTACAGGGATTATATAAGTATTATTGCTATATTCTTAAATTATATCCTAAAAGTTTTAGAAAATATAAGTTATCTCCTGCTATGAAATTGGAAGTAAAAAAACTTGATGAATTATCTAATCAAGCAATATTTCTTGCTGAAAATAATATAAATACCAAAGATGATTTATTATCATTTAAAGAAAGAAATGTTAAAGAATTAGATGGTATGTTATCATCAAAAGAAAATTTATATTATTTCTTTAATAAATCGGAAGATGAATTAGAGAAAAATGAATTAAAAATAAAAATTGAAAAAATAACAAATAAATCAAAAACATTAAGAAAAAGAATTAAATTATGTGATGCAATTCAAAAAAGAACAGAAGAAATGGAACATAATTTAGATGAATTTAAAAATTATAAGGAGGTTGATAGAAATGAGCCAATCAAGTGATGCAGCTGAACAAATAGTAAGAATGTCTTTGGAAGGTGTACAAGTTGCAGCAAAAGTATCTGGTGAAGGTGCAAAACAAGTTGCTGTTTTGTTATATACTCTTATCAAAAACAATGATAAAACTGCTGGTAAAACAACTTTAAAGAAAATGTTAAAGTCTGGTAAAGAATTAAAAGTTTTCTCTATTAGAAAAGAAGATTTTAAAACATTTACAGAAGAAGCAAAAAGATATGGTGTTTTATATTGTGCATTAATAAATAAAAATGAAAAAAGTAATGATGGTGTTATTGATGTAATGGTAAGAGCTGACGATTCACCAAAAATTCAAAGAATTGTTAAAAGATACAAATTATCTGAATATAAAGAAGCAGATATTAGAACAGAGATTGAAAAGACAAGACAAGCAAAAGAAAGCAAAGAGGCAAAAGAAAATATAAACCCCTCTTTTGCGAAGACAGACCAAAAAAATCTGTCCTCGCCTTCATTAGAGAACAAAAAGACTATTTCGGAAGATTCTAAAAAAGAATCAGTTCGTAAAAAAATAAATGAAATTAAAGGTCAAATAAAATCTTCTGAAAAAGAAACTAATAATAAGACCATTTCAAAAAACATTTCATCAGTTAAGAAAACAAAGGAACGATGATATGAGATATGTTGTTGTAATAGATTTAGATTCTCGTGAAAAAGGTCTTGTTATTAATGCTTTAACTTTATTTAGAAATAAATTAATTAGAGAAGATATTGATACTTCATCTGTTGATGCACTTTTATTAAAAATATTAGATGCACCAGAGAAAAAGAGGATGTTTCCTAAAATATTTGGAGAAGCAAGATGAATGAAAATAATTTTAATCACAAATTAGTTTATATAATTGGTATTATACCTGTAATATGGATAGCTCTTTTAGTAGCACCAAGTATTAATGGTGGTTTAATACAGATAATAAAGGATTTTCCTAAATCTATGGAGAATCCTTTTAATATTATATGGTGTAATAGTTCTTTAAAAACTGTTATTATTTTTTCAATTATATACTTCTTTACAATAACTATTTTTCAAACAACAAAAAAAAATTATAGAAAAGGTGTTGAATACGGTTCTGCAAAATGGGGACTATCTCAAAATGTTAATAAAAAATATATGCAACATCCGTTTGAAATGAATAAGATATTTACTAATCATGTAAGTATGGGATTAAATTGTAAAACACATAGAAGAAATCTTAATACACTTGTTATTGGTGGTAGTGGTGCTGGTAAAACAAGATTTTATGCTAAGCCTAATATTATGCAATGCAATACTTCATTTGTAATATTAGACCCAAAGGGAGAAATATTAAGAGATGTTGGAAATCTATTAAAAGAAAAAGGTTATAAAATTAGAGTTCTTGATTTAATCAATATGGATAAAAGTGATTCTTATAATCCATTTGTTTATTTAAGAAGTGATAATGATGTTCAAAAGTTGGTAACTAATTTATTTAAAGCAACTACACCTAAAAATGCACATTCATCTGATCCATTTTGGGATACGGCTGCTAGTGAATTATTGCTTGCTTTAATCTTTTACTTGAAATATGAAGCTCCCTTTGAAGAACAAAATTTTTCTATGGTAATGGAAATGTTAAGAGCTGGTGAAGTAAAAGAAGATGATGAAACATATAAGAGTCCATTAGATATATTGTTTGATATGTTAGAGGAAAGAAACCCTAATCATATAGCATTAAAGTATTATAGAGATTATCGTGGTGCTTCTGCTAAAACAATTAAGTCTATTCAAATAACTTTATCATCAAAGTTAGAAAAATTTAATTTGGATAGTTTATCAAGTATGACACAATATGATGAAATGTATTTACAAAGAGTTGGTGAAGAAAAAACAGCTCTTTTTGCAATTATTCCTGATAATGACCCAAGTTTTAATTTTATTGTAAGTATTTTATATACACAGTTATTTCAACATTTATTTTATATTGCTGATTATAAATATGGGGGAAGTTTACCTATTCCTGTTCACTTTGTTATGGATGAATTTGCAAATGTATCACTACCTAATGATTTTGAAAAAATATTAAGTACAATGCGTTCTCGTGAGGTATCTGTATCAATTATTCTTCAAAATTTAGCTCAACTTAAAGCACTTTTTGAAAAAGATTGGGAAAGTATTGTTGGAAATTGTGATGAATTATTATATTTAGGTGGTAATGAGCAATCTACACATAAGTTTATATCGGAGTATTTAGGAAAAGATACTATTGATACTAATTCTTATGGTAAAACAGGAGGAAAGCAAGGACATTATTCTACTAACTTTCAACAAGCAGGGAGAGAATTATTAACACCTGATGAAGTTAGAATGTTAGATAATAAATATGCAATATTGTTTATTCGTGGTGAAAGACCTGTAATGGACTTTAAATATGATATATTAAAGCATCCAAATGTACGATTAACTACTGATGGAAAAGGTGTTCCTTATGTTCATGGATTAAAGGATTACTCTATTGCATCTATTAATTTAAAACTTGCTGATGAAAATACTAATTATACAAATATTGATGATAATAATTTAGATTATGAAGTTATTTCATCAGAAGATATTGACTATTATTTTTTAAGAGAGGAGAATGAAATTTTAAATGAAAAAAATAAATAAAATTGAGAAAGGACTAAAAATTGCACACATCTTTTTAGTTCTTTTATTTTTATGTGTGAATGTAAGTGCTGCTGGGGATGACCCAATGTCAGTTGTAAATAATTTATCCAATTTTATATTTGGATTAATTCGTGCAATAGGAATGATACTTCTTGGATTTGGTATAGTCCAAATAGGACTATCATTAAAGAGCCACGATCCTAGTCAAAGAGCTAATGGATTTATGACACTTGCGGGAGGAATTATTATAACTTTTGCAAAAGAAATATTAAATATGATTACAGGAGGATAGAAAATTCTATATCCTCCTTCAATATTTATAAAGGAGGCGAAAATATTGAGTGAATCAATAATTGAAAATTTAAACAAAGCATTAGATACTTGGAGTTCTAAACTTGCTGAAATATGGAATTTAATAACACAAACACCAGAAACTTTTAAAGGTGGTGGTATTTGGAATGTAATTAAAGACATATATGGAGGTATGCAAGCCGTAGGACTTGCTCTTTTGGTTTTATTCTTTGTAATTGGCGTTGTTAAGACTTGTAGTTCATTTAGTGATATAAAGAAGCCAGAACACGCCTTAAAATTGTTTATACGGTTTGCTATTGCAAAGATAATTATTACCTATGGTATGGACATAATGTTATCAATATTTAGAATTACACAAGGTGTTGTTTCTAAAATAATGAGTATAGCCAATATTTCAGGTTCAACTTCTTCTGTTCTTCCTAGTAGTATTGTTGAGGCAATAGAAGATGTTGGATTTTGGTCTTCTATACCATTATGGGCAATAACTCTTATTGGAGGATTAATTATTACTGTTTTATCTTTTATTATGATAATGACAGTTTATGGACGATTCTTTAAATTATATTTATATACGGCAATAGCACCAATACCTCTTTCAACATTTGCAGGAGAACCTACACAGCAAGTTGGAAGAAGTTTTTTGAAAAGTTATGCTGCTGTTTGTCTTGAAGGTGCAATAATTATACTTTCTTGTATAATCTTTTCACTATTTGCAAGTACACCACCAGCTATTGACCCAAATTCAAGTGCTAATACACAAGTTTGGACTTATTTAGGTGAGTTAATATTTAATATTTTAGTTTTAGTAGGAACAGTTAAAATGTCTGACAGAGTTGTAAGGGAGATGATGGGATTATGATAGAAGATAAAATAAAATGTTTACTTGTCGAACCTAATGAATTACCAAAAGAAATAGAAATATGTAAAGAATTAAAAGCATATCAAACATTAGTTAAAGGAGATATTGAAACAGCAATTCTACCAAATGATTGTGAGGTTGTTTTGATATGTAATGATGAAGGAAAAATTAATAATATGGAATTGAATAGAGATATTGGATATGACATAATTGCAGGTCCTTTTTTAATTGTCGGAGATGATTATGCAAATGCTGATTTTAAATCTTTAACAGATGAACAAATTTTAAAATATAAAATGATATTTGATAAGAATAGTATTATTCGTACCCAAAAAAAAATTCAATCAATTATTTTATCTAATTTTAAAAATAGAAATGAAAGAGAGTGGGAAAGATAATGGGATATAGAAGTGATGTAAGAATAATTGTAAGTAGAAATGGATATAAAGAATTAAAAAAATATGTTGATGAACATATTAAAAAATATAAAATTAATAACATAAAAGAAGGAACTGTTGCAGCTTCATACAATTATGATTTTAATTTATTAAATAGTCTTGATGTTAGTAAAACAAGTGAGGATAACAAACAGATTTACATAGGATGGAATGATTTAAAATGGTATGACGGATATGAAGAAGTAGATGCTATTATGGATAGTCTTTCTAAACTTGAAGATAACGGATATGGTTATTGGTTTACTAGAATTGGAGAAAATATTGAAGATATAGAAGAACAATACAATGATAGTACCTCAAAAGATGGTGTTAAATATTTGGATTCTCCTAGTGTTATTAGATGTTTTGATGATTCTGAATATAAAGATATTGATTTATCAAAAGAAAGCAAAAGGAATGATCGAGATGATAGATAATAAACAGGTTAAAATAATAAAACAACAATTCCCGCACGGAACTAAAATTCGTCTTATTTTTATGAATGATTTTCAGGCAGTACCTAGTGGAAGTATTGGAACAGTTGATTTTGTTGATGATATAGGTACTATTCATATGATATGGGACAATGGAAGCACATTGGGATTAGTTTATGGTGTAGATAAATTTGAAATTATAAAAGAAAGAAATAAAAAAAGGAGTGATTTTAATGAGAAAGAGATATGATGATTTTACACAATTAAAACCAAAAGATATGAGCAAATATATAAGCGAGATGACTTATAAATACATTAATCCAGAAACGCAAGAACCTACAAAAGTACCACCTGCACATTATGAAAAAATATTAGATCAAATTACTGAAAAATATATGTCAGAAATTACTAATAGACAATTTCTTACAATAATGTATAATCAGCTAACTGCATTAAAAAAAGAAGATGAAAAATACTTTAATCAAGCATTAATTTGTATGGATATGGGAATTAATCCAAAAGATATGAAAATAAATGAGCAAATTGCTCTTGTTTCTACTAATGATTTTGTTGATAATAAGCGAAAGGAAGAAAAAAAAGATTTTCACTTTTTAAGTGGAGATATAACTGATGCTTTCGTTGAATATAGAGATAATCCAGAATATCAATCAAAGGCAATACGAGTTTCAAATATGCTTGAAGATGATAGAGATTTTGATAAATTTGGTAGGGATGATTTTGATGACAGATAATGGCTTTGAAGAATTTTTATTAAATGATGAAGCACAAAGTGGTTTATTCAACAGTTATACAAGTAGTAGAATGAAAGTTATTAAAGAAATATATGATGATAGATTTGACATTATTTATTACAGATTTACAAATAAAGATAAACTTGAAAGTAATAATTACAATGTTGGCGGCTATTATGATAAAGTAGGAAAATGTATTTATGAACCTGATTTTTACATTAATAAAATGATAAATAATAATGAAAAAATTAAAATTGGATTTTTTCATAATTTGTTAGATAAAATAATAGATGAAATAACTGATGGTGTTGCAAAATATAGTTTTGATAATACTTCAAAATTAAGAAAAATAGGAATGATAAAATTTAAAAATGATGATAAGTGGCAATTAAATTCATATGAAAAAGAAGTAAAAAAAGAATTTGTAATGAATGATGAATGTAATATTAAGCTTAATACAAGTTATATTAAATCTTTGGTTGATGATATTAGAAGACAATACAATGGGGATTTTTTTATTGATTATTTAAAAAATCCTAATGAATTAGTAAAAATGTGTTTAGATATGATAACTCAAAATAATAAAGAAAAAATTGGGTATGAACTTGTAGTATTTGATTTCAAAAATCATTATTTACAAAAAATAATAAAAAATACTAATCACGAATTTAATGATACACATATTAGTAAAAAAATTTTTCAATCTTTAAAGTTTGATGGTTTCTATCCTAATTATGTAAATATAACTATTAGATATAATCAAAAAGATTTAACTTTTAAATTTGATTATAACAGGTTAATGTGTGATATTATTGGAGGTAATACATCTAGCTCTGATTATAAAAATAGATATGAAATTGTTTCTAATTTTCTAAAAGAAAATAGTGATAAATTAAACAAAACATATCGTGATGAATTTGATTTTTCACATATTAAGTCTATAACTTATAGTAGAAAAGAATTATATAGAAATGATGATATTGATAAAATAGAAAAAATACAAAAGTCAAAGGAACAAGAATTATGATACAACCAACTGAAAATATGTTTTATTATGAATTTGATTGGAACATTCCTGATGTTAATCAAAATAAAGTTTATTTAGCTATGAAGGGATTAATTGGTATCCCTTCTTTTAATATGATGTGCGATGGTGCAGGATATAAGTGGAAAATTGAAAAAAATCAGAATTTTAAAATAATATCCGAAGAACAATTTAATGAAAAAGCAAAATTTAACAATATTGTTTATTTCTTTGGTGGAAGTATAAAATATAATGAATTATTAAAATATCCCAAAAAATTGCAACAACATATTGAATTAGAATTATATGAGAATAAATTTAAAAAGTTTAGTAGTCTATCTGTTGAAAATAAAATAATTATTGTAAAGCAGAAAGTTGATAATTTAAAAAAAGAATTATTAAAAGATATGAAAAAGAAAGGATTTGAAAGATAATGGAAGTTAAAATTAATAAAGAAATAAGAAACTATACTGAAAGCATTTATTTTGGATTGTCATTAAGACAATTCATTTTTTCTATAATGGCTT